>Ga0134103_1000345_pt1 | contig 57077 bp, 54 predicted proteins | sample 14_taG_2_FD_94445 | JGI IMG/M metagenome (GOLD analysis project Ga0134103, IMG submission 94445) | Switchgrass degrading microbial communities from high solid loading bioreactors in New Hampshire, USA - 14_58_20_212_A1 metaG | ecosystem: Engineered > Bioreactor > Semi-continuous > Anaerobic >...
CAAGGCTTCTCCCTTTCCTCCCCTAATTGAACTAGAGGAGGATTCTACTTGAACCGGGTTCAACCCTGTTATTCGGTCAAACACCCTGAGCAAAACCCGGACAATTATCGTGACTGAAAACAGCTGAGAACGTGCCGTACTTCGAGCGGCTGTTCTCAGCCAAGGTGATCCACGAAGCCTTTCTTGTCAAGGCCGAAAGCGACTTCTGGATGCACGTAATGGTGTTTGACCGGGTCCTCACTCAAGGATCATCGGCTGATGCCGGCAGGTAGCGCCAGCCGCCACCCACTGGCCGCAGCCAGAGCTGCTCTTTGCGAGTACACGGGCAAACTATACACACGAAGTCAACAGTGGTGGATTAGCGGGGAGACCGCCGGTGGCCCCAAGATAGACCAGGACTTCGCAGTCGAGCGTGAGCTGCGAAAGACTGGTCTTTTCTATTGGATAGAAAGGAGGGATGAGACTGTAAAACCGGCCGCTCCGCTGCAGAAGAGTTGAGAACAGGGAGGTTGAGCAAGATGAGTACAGTGATGATGAAAGCGTACCGCTATCACGGCCCAGAGAAGATGAGCTTGGACCAAGTGCCAAAGCCAAAGATCATTGAGCCTACAGATGCAATCGTGAAAGTCACCACCTCAACGATCTGCGGCACCGACAAGCACATTCGCCACGGAGGACTGCCTGAGGTAGAACCAGGGCGCATCATCGGGCACGAGTTTTGCGGCATTGTGGATGAAGTGGGCCCCGGGGTCACCAAGTTTAAGCCTGGTGACCGCGTGGCTGTCTCTTGCGTCACCCAGTGTATGCAGTGCTACTACTGCCGGCGGGGCATGTATTCTCAGTGTGTCCACGGCAGCTGGATCTTCGGCTACATGATCGACGGCTGCCAGGCAGATTATGTGCGGGTTCCCTACGCCGATTCCGGTATGCACCTGATCCCTCCGGAGCTGGAGGACGAAGATGTGCTGTTTGTGGGAGACATCCTCTCCACAGGCTACTTCGGAGCCGAACAGGGCAACATCCAGCCCGGCGATACAGTAGCTGTGTTCGGCAGCGGCCCGGTGGGCATGTGTGCCATGGCGATGGCGCGCCTCTGGGGCCCCGCCAGAATCGTGGCCGTGGACATCGATGACTCCCGCCTCGGGTTCGCCAAGAAGCAGGGGTGGGCAGACTACGGCCTCAACCCCAAGAAGGTTGACGTGGCCGAAGAGCTGAAGAAGATGACCGACGGACGCGGCGCCGATGTGACAATCGAGGCCAATGGTTTTGAACCAACGTTCAAGGGAGCAATCAACTCCGTACGGCCCGGCGGCACCGTTTCCGTCATCGGCGTCTTCGAGCACCCTCAGACCATCGAGATGAGCAAACTCTGGATCAAGAACGTCACCATCAAAATGGGGCTGGTCAACGCCAACAGGATACCAGAACTTATTGACCTGATCAAAGAGGGCAAGATCAATATGCGGCCTCTGATCACCCACACGCTTCCCCTCTCCAAAGTTGCGGAGGGCTATGACATCTTCGAAGAGCGCCGGGACAACGCGCTCAAGGTTGTCCTTAAAGGCGACGCCTAAGGGCCACAGGCGAGACTCAGGCGGGCCTGGTCTCTTTCCCAGGGAACCGGGCCCGCCGCCTTTTTGCCCTGGGCCCGCCGGCTGGTTGGCTGGGGCCGCAGGCAGGGAATTTCCTCCATTCTTCGGAAGGACATTCAGCCAATATAAAGAAAGCTTTACGGAAACGGCAGTGTCGCGCGGTACTAGTCTATTCCGAAGTGAGAGGAGAGAACCCATTGGAAAAGACCAAGCCGTTTAAAGTTGCTGTAATCGGTACCGGAAGCAGCGCCCATGACCACGTAGCTGCGTTCAAGCAGGCGGGAGTAGAAATCGCCGCCGTTGTCGGCAGGAACGACAGGCAGCGGCATGCCTTCGCGAGTAAGTTCGGTGTGCCCATCCAGGCGAACGAGTACCAAGAAGTCCTGGACATCCCCGATATTGATGCCGTCGCCATCTGCCTGCCTAATTATCTGCACGCGCCGGTTGCCGTTGAGGCGATGCGCGCAGGCAAACACGTCTTGACAGAGAAGCCTATGGCCCTTGATGGTGCTGCTGCAGAAGAAATGGTGCGCGTGCAGCGGGAAACGGGCAAGACACTGATGGTGTCACTGCAGGTGCGCTACAGCCCGGCGGCACGGCTGGCCAGGCAGTACGCAGCCGAGTTCGGCAGCATCTACTACGGCAAGTGCGCCTACTTGCGCCGCAGCGGCATACCTGGCTGGGGAAGCTGGTTCACCCGGAAAGATCAAGCGGGCGGCGGCCCCATAGTGGATGTGGCCATCCACGTCTTGGACGAGTGCCTCTACTTGATGGGAAGTCCAAAGCCCCTTTATGTCACTGCCCGCACCTATGCCGAGTTCGGGCCCAAGGGGCTGGGCAAGGGCCAATATGGCACGCAGGATCCGAACGGATACTGTGATGTGGAAGACCTAGCGGCGGCGCTGATCACACTGGATAACGGAGCGGTGATCTCCCTGGAAACCAGCTGGGCCTACCATGGGCCCGACAAGCGCAGTGTAGAGATTTTCGGGAGCGAAGGCGGCCTGTCACTCGCCATGCTTGACGACCTGATCGTGTACAAGAACCAGTTCGGCACGCCGGTGACTCTCAGGCCCGACATCCCCGCGCAGGACGAACGGGTAAATATGGCCACCCACTTCGTTGAGTGCTGCACCACCGGTAAGACGCCGGAGACATCTGCTGAACATGGACTGATGCTGAGCAAGCTCTTTGATGCCATGTATAAGTCCAGTGCCGAAGGAGGCAGGCAAGTTAAAATAGAGCTCTAGGCAGAGAGTTGAACTGGGGCCAACCAGCTGCGGCCATCGCGTCCAGCTGGTTTTTTGCGTGGCCGCTTCTGAGCAGCAGGTGATCGCCCACCTGTCGAGAAGGATCCCGTGGCAGGATAGTGACAATACTAACAATATCCATCGTGGGAGGACCCAATCTATGCGCAAGGTGTTGATAACAGCACGCTCTTTTGGGAAGATCTCTGAAGAGCCTTTCCAGATCCTCAAGGACGCAGGTTTCGAGGCGGTCATGCACCCCAGGCGGGGCCCGCTGGAAAAACAGGAGTTGATTCCCCTTCTCCAAGACGCGGAAGGGATCATTGTGGGGACGGACATGATTGATGATGAGGTGCTTTCCCAGGCCCCGCACCTTAAGGTCATTTCCAAGCACGGTGTAGGCGTAGACAACATCGACCTAGAAGCTGCCCGCAGACGCGGCATCGTTGTGACGAATACACCGGGAGCGAACAGCACAGCCGTGGCGGAGCTGGCCCTGTGCTTGATGTTGGCCCTCAGCCGGAAGGTGGTGGAGGCGGACCGCAAGGTCAGAGGCGGCGAGTGGGGAACCATAACGGGCTGTGAGCTAACTGGCAAGTCTGTCGGCATCGTGGGATTTGGAGCCATCGGGCGCTTACTGGCCCACCTTCTGCAGGGGTTTGAGTGCAAGGTCCTGGCATACGATCCGTATGGGGATCCGGAAGCCGCAGCCAGACTGGGTGTGCGCCTCACTTCCCTGGATGAACTCCTGGGTACCTGCGATTACATTTCTCTGCACGTGCCTGCCACCCCGGAGACAAGAAACATGTTGTCAGAGAAGGAGTTTGCCAATATGAAAAAGACGGCGTTCCTTATCAACCTGGCTCGGGGCGGAGTAGTTGATGAACTGGCTCTGGCGCGGGCACTGACAGAAGGCCAGATCGCCGGGGCAGCCGTGGATGTGTTCAGTGAAGAACCGCCTGCACCCGATCATCCCCTGCTGAACGCACCGAACGTCATTGTCACGCCCCACATCGGCGCCCACAGCCGCGAAGCCATGAACAACATGAGCACAATGGCTGCCAAGAACGTGGTGGCGGTACTGACAGGGCAGCCTTGCCCTCACATCGTGAGATGAACCTAGTTCGTCCTACAGCAAGAAAGCCCTCGCATCTGAGGGCTTTCGTCGCGTCAATGCTAATACGCTGTGCCTTTACTTTTCTTCCGACAGGCCGACACCGGCCATGAAATATTCATGCAGAACCAGCAGGATAATGAGAGGAGGAACCGCTACGATAAGGGCACCAGCCATTACCACGCCCCAGTTAGTCACGCCCTGCGCACCGCAGCCGGAGAGAATCTTCAGCCCTACCTGTACGACCTGCCTACCTGGTTCGGAGATGACAATCAGCGGCCAGAGGTACTCGTTCCACAGATAGATGAACTGAATCACTACCATCGCACCAATCACATTGGCCGACATGGGAACCAGGATCTTGACCAAGAATCGCATGGGCGAAACGCCGTCCATACGGGCCGCATCCACAATGGACTCAGGGATGGACAGAAAGTGCTGGCGGAAAAGAAACACGCCGGTGGCACTGGCCAGGTAGGGTATAGTCAGGGCATAGTAGGTGTTCACCCAGCGAAACTTGGCCATCACGTTGTACAGGGGCACGATGATGACTGGCATAGGCAACATCAGCGTCAGCAGCACGAAGTAGAACCAGATCTGTTTCCCGGGAAACTCAAAGTATACAAACGCCAGCGCCCCAAGAAGTGCGGTCACGATTTTCCCGAATGACCCCACGATAGCAATAAAGCCGCTGTTCAGCATCATCCTACCAAGGCCATAGTCGATCCACGCCGCCTTGAAGTTAGCTAGAGCATTCTTTCCGAATGTGAGCATCGGTGGGTACTCCAGCACCTGCTGCGAGGTCTGGGTGCTCTTGATCAAAGCGAACACCACAGGCGCCGCGATGATAATCAGCAGCAGAATCAGCACACCGTAGACCAGTGCTGTTCCAATGGCTTTCCTGCGCCGGGCGCGAATAGGATCGATCCTGCGGGCCACATCAACTGCCATAGTGCACCATCCTTCCCGTAGTCCGGAACTGAATCAGTGTCAGGACCACCACGAACACAAACAGGATCAGTGACTGAGCCGCGGCCAAGCCGGAGTTGAAGTTCTGGAAGCCGTCTTTGTACAGCTGGTAGATGAGCATGTTTGTAGCGTTAGCTGGGCCACCCTTGGTCATCACATCGACCATACCTACTGTATCAAAAAACGCGTTTCTTCAAGGAACCATGAGCAAACAAGGCGCAGGTGCGACAAAGCGTACACCTGCGCCCCAGGGCCTACTTCATTTTCCCAATCAACGCAGCACGTCTACCACAGGCAGCCTCACATCTGCCAGCATGTAAGTGGACATATCCCTGGTTTGCTCCCGAAAGCTAGTCGGTTCCCGGAAGAACAGATTGAAGAACTCAATCACACTCTCCATCTGCTCCGCTCCGGGAGACTCTATCGCCACGGTACCAATGCTGAAAACTGGCTCCCTAAGCTCCACCGCATCGATAATGTCCTGAACATACAGCTCGCCTACCAGCTCGCCTGTGCAGCCGGAGAACAGCAGTGCCGTGCCCAACAACAACAGCAGTACCCACTTCTTCATCCCCACACCACCCGCAGTCGCCGCTTGAGATACATTTCTGCAACGTCGACGCCGTTGACGAGGGCGTCATAGGCACTGACACGGTACTCTCTTGTGTCGCCGGCCACGGTTATCCTGAACACGATCTCCGCTTCTGAGTACAACTCAGCCATCGTTTCGTCGAACTCTGCATCCGGATCAAGGTGGAAGTGCACGGTAAAGCGGTCACCCTCGTCGACCATAGCCCAGTTCCCCTCGGGAGCGTCTTCAGCAGCCGCTGCCTCTGCCATGTCAATGACCATTTCCGCACCATACTGCTCCGGGCCGTTGAACTCTGCAAACACTACGAACTGTTTGGCATCTTCTGGGATAGATCCGTAGAACTCCTGCCTTCACGAATCGATAAGCAGTTGGTGCACCCCTTCTAGCTCCGTCAGGTACCGCATTGTCCTCTTAAGCTCACTTCCCTGCCCGTCAAGCTCAACTCTCGCTGGGCGGGCGCTACCGCGGCGCTGCGCTACCAGCTTCTCCTTGAGAGGCAGGCGTTCCTTGCACTATACTAGTCTTAGGCTGGGCGGTGAGCAGTGCCCAGCAAATTCATGTGCAAACGAGGTAACTGACATGCCAGTACTGTACCAAGACGGAGTCAAGTTCAACTACGTAGATCAGGGATCAGGCCGCCCGGTCGTCTTCCTGCACGGCCTGGGGGCGGACATCAACCATGCTCTCGGCGTCCTGAAGCAGATACCCAATGTGCGGGCTGTTTCTCTGGAGATGCGCGGCCACGGGCAGACCAGCCTCGGCCCTGCCTCGCGCATTTCCTTCCAGCAGTTTGCCACCGATGTAGTGGGGCTCATGGATCACCTGGGCATTTCCCGGGCCGTGGTGGGCGGGATCTCCATGGGTTCCTGCGTTGCTCTGAAGACAGCCCTCATGTATCCAGGCCGGGTTGAGGGACTGATCATCGTCCGCCCTGCTTGGACTCACGAGGGCATGACTCCGTTGGCCTGCAGGCTCTATCCTTTGGTGTACGCTCTGATGCAGGAGTACGGGCCGGTGGAGGCCAAGAGGATCTACGCCCGGTTGGTCCGCCGCAGTCCTCTGTACAAGGACCAGCCGGCAGCTCTCAGTGCCGCGTTAAACCTGTTTGCGAATAGGGCGGCGAGACTGACTTCGATCAAGTACATCCAGATGGCCAAGGATACACCTTTGGCAGCAGCGGAAGAGCTCAAGGCAGTCACTCAGCCTACGTTGGTTGTGGCAAACACTCGCGACTTCATCCATCCAGCGGGAATCGCCGAGTATTTTGCCGCCCACCTTCCCAACGCTGAACTGCGGTACATTGTCTCCCGCTCTGTCTCGCGCCGCGGACATCAGTTGGAGTTGGTAGAAGTGGTTAAGTCCTTTGTGGAAAGCCTGAGCTAAAAATACCGTGCGTAAGAGCAAAGTGCCGTATCGTGATCACGATACGGCACTTTGCAGTAAGGAGGTAGTTATTGATTGAGGTACCGCTCGTAAGCGGCTTGGTAGGCCTTCATGTACTGCTTTACACCCATTCGTTCCAGCGTGCTGACGTAACGATCCCAGTCATCAAAGGAGGCGTTGCCGGTGAGGAAGGCTGCCCGCATTTCCTGCACATAGCTGTCAATGTCAGCGCCGATGGACGACATGACATCCATCTCAGCCTCGGTGAAGCTGAACGGCGGCCAAATCTCCTCTGGGAAGTAAGGAACCAACGGCAGAGTGGCTGCGATGGAATCGGGCTGGCCTTCAGAACCCTTGAAGTACGCCTCTTTCACAATCGCCGGGTAGCCACCGTTGCGGTAAGGAACATAGCTGCTGACGGCCTCGGTGAAGCTCATCCCGTTGGGGTTGTTGTAAATCAGGTCAGTGTAATCGACGCTGCCGTCTTCCAGGGTCGTGTACGTGATGCCCTCAACACCCATGAAGAACAGTTTGGCACCTTCGTCGCTGTAGAAGTAGTCAATCCAGCGCACCGTTGCCTCCGGATGTGGGTTCTTATCGGTGATTACAAATGCTCCCACGCTGACCAGCGGCGAGTTCACGTAGGTGTACAGCTTGTCACCAAATGGGCCCTCCAGTGCTGGTGCACCGATGTAGCCTTCTACGCCGTAACCAGTCCGCGGATTGGTGGTGATCATGGCGCCCAGAAGCCCATCTCTGGCCCGAGCGGTGATCTCCGCGGAGGAGAGTGTGTACATGTCCTGAGTGATCAGCCCTTCGTTATACAGCTTGTTGAGATACTGCAGGAAGGCCTTGTACTCTTCTGATGTGGGGATGAACCTCAGCTCGCCGGTCTTGGGATCCACATCAACATGCTGGTGGGCCATACCCCTGTTGCCCAAACCAAAGGCGCCCCGCAGTGTGTCAAACAGGTAGCTGTCGCTGCTGACCAGAATCGGAATCTCATCAGCGATGCCGTTGCCGTTGGGGTCGTTGTTCTTCACACCCTTGAGGTACTCATAGAAGTCATCCAGAGTCTCGATGCTCTCCATACCCAGGGCGTCCATAAAGTCCTTCTTGATCCACAGCTTTCTGGCAGCAAGCACTGACGCAAACTCCGGATCATAGATGAGCGGGAAGGAGTAGATGTTCCCATCAGGCATGGTCAGGCCCCTCTTGATCTCCGGGTGCTCCTCCAAGAGCTTCTTGAGGTTGGGGGCGTACTCGTCAATGAGGTTATTTAAGGGAATGAAGATGCCCTGCGAACCGTACAGCATCAAGTCCTGCTCCGTGAACCGGGCGCTGTGGAACGCATCAGGGTACTCGCCGCTGACAATCAACAGGTTGCGCTTTTCTGTCAGGACACTGAGAGGAATCATGGTCCACTCAACCTTGATTCCAGTCATCTTCTCATACTCTTGGTAAACCAGCAGTTCATTGAAGTCCCTGGAACCGCCGGGAGAATGCCCCACAACCATGGTCAATGTAATGGGCGACTTAACGATGGGAAAACCAGTCTTGTTCAAGTAATCCGGATCAGCAGCTGCCACCGACGCGCTGATCGCCAACACCGCCAACAACACTAGTACGACAACAGTTGTTCTTTTCAACGCCTCCATCCTTTCTTTTTGTTTGGTCTGTATTGTGCGAAAAGGCTTCTCAGCCTTTCAGCCCGCCGACAGTCACGCCTTTGCTGAAGTACTTCTGAATGAAGGGGTAGATCAGGAACACAGGGAGGTTGGCCACAACAACCACGGCATACTTCAGCCCCTCAGCCAGCAGCATCTGCCTGATCACGCCCTCGTCGAAAACGTTGATCATCTCGCTCAAGTTGTCCTGGATTAAGATCTCCCGCAGTATAACTTGGAGCGGATACTTGGCTCGATCTGTAAGGTAGATAAGGGCATTGAAGAAAGAGTTCCAGTGGCCCACAGAGTAGAACATGATCATGACCAGGATGATGGGCAGCGACAACGGCATCACGATCCGCACTAGGATGCCGATGTTGGAGCAACCGTCAATCATGGCTGCCTCCTGAATCTCAAAGGGGACGCTGGTCTGGAAAAACGTCCTGGTGATGGTGATGTTCCAAACCGATACCGCACTGGGCAGGATCAGCGCCCACATGGTGTTGTACAGGCCCAGATCCCGGACAAGCAAGAACGTGGGAATCAGGCCGCCGCTGAAGAACATGGTGAACACCATAAATGCACTCAAGAGCCCGCGGCCGACGAAGTCCTTCCGCGATAAGGGATAAGCGGCCATGATAGTCAGAAGCACATTGATCGCAGTGCCCACTACTGTGTACTTGATGGTATTGAGATACCCGGTCAAGATCTCTTTGTTCCTGAAGACCCTGGCATAGGAGTCGAGGTTGAACCCCTTGGGAAGCAGCCACACTTGCCCTTTCAGAAGCAGTGCGGGATCGCTTACGGAAGCGCTCAGGACAAAGACCAGCGGGTACAGGACGATGATGAGTATGAAACACAGAAACGCGTAGTTGATAAACCGGAACAGTCGATCGCTTTCTGGGATCCTGATCATGTTTCTCCCTCCTACCAGAGGCTGGTCTCGTTGAGCCTGCGGGCAATCCGGTTGACGGCAACAAGCATGATAAAGTTAATCACGGAGTTGAACAACCCAACGGCAGCAGCGTAGCTGTACTGCGCTCCCAATAAGCCCGTGCGGTAGACGTGGGTCGCAATCACGTCGGACGCTTCCATATTCAGCGAGTTCTGCATCAGGTACACCTTTTCAAAGCCCACCGACAGGACACGGCCGGCATTTAGGATCAGAAGAATCACGATGGTGGGGATGATCGACGGCAGATTGATGTGGATGATCCGCTGGAACTGCGTCGCGCCGTCCACCTTGGCCGCCTCATGCAGCTCCGGATCGACACCAGCCAAGGCCGCCAAGTAGACGATAGAGTTCCACCCCATGTTCTTCCAGACGCCGGAGAGCACGTAGATCGTTTTGAACCATCCCGGTTCAGTCATAAACGAAATACGCTCCCCGCCGAAAAGCTCAATCAGGCTGTTGACTACACCGTTGTTGTAAGACAAAAGCATACTCACAATACCCACCAAGACGACGGTGGAGAGAAAGTGAGGTGCATAGGTCACGGTCTGGATAAAGCGCTGGAACCGCTTGTTCGTAACCTCGTTAATGGCCAGAGCAAGGATAATAGGGAACGGGAACCCTACCAGCAGCTCATACACGCCGATACCGAGAGTGTTGCGCAGGAGCCGCCAGAAGTAATAGCTGTTGAAAAACCGTTCAAAGTGCCTGAACCCCACCCAAGGGCTCCCGGAGATCCCCCGCACAGGCATGAAGTTCTTAAACGCGATCTGAACACCGTACATGGGGTAGTAATGGAAGATCACAAAATCCACGGGCAGAATCAAGAGGTATAAGTCCCAGTTCCTGAGAATACGGCGGGCCACAACTCCCGCAGCGCTCCTTCTACCCCCATCCCCTGCTTGTGAACGTCGATGCAGGCGCTTCACCTGAACCACTCCTTTGCTGTCACTCCTGGAATATATACCGCCGGATGGCCTCAGCCACGCCGTCTTCGTCGTTGGAGCATGTGATCACATCAGCGTGTTCCTTGACGATGGGCTCCGCATTGGCCATAGCCACGCCGAGCCCGGCCGCCTGGATGAGTTTAAGATCATTGTGGCTGTCACCAACAGCCATCACTTCGGAGATGTCGATGCCGAAATGCCGGCAGATCTTGCTCACCGCATCAAGCTTAGTAACACCCTTGGCTGAGACTTCCATGTTCACCGGTGCCGAACGGCTCACCTCATAGGTGTTCCAGCTGATCACTGTCTGCCGCAGCCGTTCGATGACGGGCAGATCATCGTGGCGGATCCCCAGCTTCAGCCAGCCGTAGGAGAACATCTCCTCAGTCCACTCCTCGAGGTGCACCAGACGATCCGCTGTGTATCCCCAAAACCAAGCACCGTTTTCCGTGGCCAGGCGGTGCAGCCGGCGCGCCCCGTCGCCATCGATGAAACGCCGCGGCTCCAAGAGCTCCCCCGGCCGAATCCAGATCTCGGCCCCATTTACCAGCACCATAGGTATGTCTAGGCCCAACTGCCTGCGGTAGGGCTCGGTATTGACAAAACCTCGGCCCGTAGCGAATACCACAATGATCCCGTTCTCTACAGTGCGATTGATCCAGTAGCGAGTGACTTCCGATATCTCCTTAGTTTCGGTCAACAGTGTTCCATCCAAATCAACGGCGAGGAGTCTGATTCTTCCCATGTGTCTTCCCTTCCAACGCACCTGCGCCTATACCCTCGTGGTATATGCTGGTATACTGTGGTACTCATGCTTCTTAGTTCCACGCGACTTCCGAAACTCCTCCTTCCCACATCACATCCGTGGATTTTTTTATGCAGTTGTTAGGTAAGCACTGGATTTTGGGCTTCAAACCGGAAGGAGCTTGCAAAATGGAGGCGAATAAGTAGTCAGCAAGCACTATCCAGGAGGGCCGGCTGCATGGAACCAAATCTCGCCTGGTTGACAACAGCATGTACCAAGATAGACCGCATGTCACCGCGTCCTGTGTACATGCAGATCTCAGACTATATCCATCAGAAGATACTCGCGAAGGAACTGGAAGGACGCCTGCCCTCAGAGAGAATCTTGGCAGAGGCCTTCGGCGTGGAACGGGGGACCATCCGCAAGGCACTGGATGAGCTGGTGCGATACCAGGCGGTGGTGAAGTTCGCCAAGACGGGGTACTTTGTCAACGCCAACCTGCCCGGCGTGCGGGCAAGGCCGGTCGTGGGGTGCCTGGTAAGCAACATCAGAAGCCCTCACTTCGCCAAGCTGGCAGGAGAGGCGCAGCGCGAAGCGGCGAAGCTGGGAGTTGACCTGATCATCGGCACCACCGACCGCAGGCACGCCAATGAAGTGGAGTACCTGCGGCTGTTTCGGGAACTCAAGGTGGCAGGCGTGATCATCTCCCCGTCATCAGGGGAGTCGGAAGAAGCAGACCGGGCCTTGGAAGAACTGGTGGCCGCTAATATACCAGTGGTATACGTATCGCGCTACAAGGAGATGCCGGTGCTGGATGTAGTGGCCGCGGACAGTTTCAGGGGAACCAAGATGATGGTAGAATACCTGGCCAGTATCGGCCACAAGCGGATCGGTTACATCGGCCGCAGCCTCACTCTGGCGGAAGACCCGCGGTTGAGGGGCTATCAGCAGGCGGTGCACGACCTCGGGCTGGATTCTGACCCACAGTTGATCTTGACTGGGCCCGGGTTCGGCCAGGAGGCGGGATACCATGCCGTCGACCGCCTTTTGAAGTTGGACAAGCACCCCACCGCCGTCTTTGCCTTCGACGATTTGGTGGCTCTAGGAGCAATGCAGCGGCTGCAAGAGTGCGGTTTTCGCATCCCTGAAGATATGACTGTGGCCGGTTTTGACAACCTGGACATGAGTGCCTACTGGTCGCCGCCGCTGACTACCGTTGACTGTTCTGTCTCGGCCATGGCCCAGGCTGCCATCAACCTGCTGTTCAAACGCATCAGAGGGGACCGCAGCGGCTTCCCCCAGAAGATCTTGATCGAACCCACACTTGTGATCCGAAAATCGAGTGCTGAGATCCGAAATTAGATCTGAAAAGCGCCTCTCCCCGGCCAGGCCCCACAGCCTCGCCCGAGAGAGGCGCTCTCTTGCTTGCAGGCGACCGCGCTCACGCAGCTCGTTTCAAGTGAGCCTGTTCGCGTGGTACTTCGCCACAGCCAAGCTGGCATAATCGCCGATCATCTCCCCCAATCCCGCCGGCACTATCTCACACACCGAAGCAGCCAGGGGCAGAGCTTCCTCGCGCAGTGTCTTCATCATGAGCGGTTCCAACAGCGATCGCTGCCGCAAGTAGATGCTGCCGATGATGATCTTCTCCGGGTTGAGGATGTCGATGAGCACAGCAAGCCCCCGCCCCAAGTATTCTGCCACCGTCCGGAACACAGTCAGGGCCAGCTCATCACCGCGCTGGGCAGCTTCGGCCACCCGGCGGGCATCCACAGAGGACAGATCAGCCAGGGATGGGCAGTAAAGCGTGGAACCTCCCCTGCGGAGATGCCCTTCCGCCACTGCCTGCGCCAGGCGGGCAATGCCTCCCCCGCTGCAGAAACCCTCAAAGGAACCGTGCTTGCCGTAACCCAGCGGCCCGTCTTCGGCCAGGCGGATGTGGCCAACTTCGCCCGCCAAGTCGTTGGTACCTGTGTACAGCTCACCGTTGAGGATCAACCCTGCCCCCATGCCCGTACCGAAGGTGAGGAACACCATGTTGCGGCAGCCCCGCCCGGCCCCCCACTGCCACTCCGCCAGGGCACCGGCGTTAGCGTCGTTCTGCAGGAACGTCGGCGCACCAAACCTCTGCTGAAACGGAGTGACAACGTCCACGTCGTCCCACCCAGGCAGATTGGGCGGCGACAGAACCCGCCCGCGCCTGCTGTCCAGCGGCCCACCGCAGCTGATGCCGATACTCCTCAAGCTCGCAACCTTGTGGGCAACCAGAAGTCTCTCCAGGGCATCACCGAGCCGGCACAGCGCCTCAAGATAGTTCGAGGGGGTTGGAAAAACCTCTTTTCCCAGGACCTCAACTCTCTCATCGGGGGTAATGCGCCCGATGCACGCAGCGCACTTTGTGCCCCCAACATCCACTCCGGCCATGAACATTGCAGCAGGCCCCCTTCTCCACATCACTCTACTTCACTCTGAATCCTGACACACCCAGTCGCCGGCATTACTTCTACGCGGCTCCTCGTAATACCCTCTCTACCTCACGGATGATTGTCTGTAAACGGCAGAATTAAGCGGCAGAAGGAGCCCATTGGGCACCGACGCTGTTCAGGCATGTCCGGCTGCAGAAGCAAACAGAACAGTTTACTCACAATTGTTGACACTGTGCCCTTTTTGTGGTATTTTACAATCAAAGGCGCGCCTTGTTTCGACTGCAAACTGCAGTTGTGTTCGTTTTCGTCGTTCCTGACGAGTGTTTGTTCGCGCGCCTATGCTCCGCTGTGTGGCGGCGGCTCGATTTGAAACCTTCAATTTAAGATATTAGTATTTGACTGTGTGGCATAGGAGACAGCGCAGCCGGCCCGAAACTGCGGGCGTAGACGCTGCCCAAGCAGAGCATTCTGGCCCATCCGAAAGGCGACAATTCTTTCGGGTGGGCTGATTCCGTTCAAAGAGACATATTCAAGTTGATTATCCAAAGGAGGTAACAAACTGTGTGGCAGTTGCTCGGTTCTTGGCAAAACGGTAGAGTGGTCGTGAACCTCTACAAGGCGGCGCAGTGGGTCTGGTTGGAGAGGACCCGGGGCGGAAAGACTAAGGGTTTCGGGCTGCCGGCTGAACGGCTGATCTACCTAGCTGCGGCCGTAGTGACGGCGGCGATTGCCCCGCCTTCCGAGGTCGTTCGCGGGCCCCTGCCTGTAGCCATGGTCGATGGTGAAGACAGGACTCTAACCATATCCTGGGAACCATACAACTTCGGTACAACCAATGCACTGATTATCCGCAAGCAAAGCGATAGGTCGATTGCAGTGGAACAGAGCGATGTTAAGGACTTTGCTTGGTGGCTGCTGTCACACGCCGCCCGCACCTGCGCCGTCTAGGGAGAATCAGCGCCAGCCGATGGGCGCATCGATGAACTTGGAGGGCCAACGAACTTGGAGGACCAACGTGGGGGCCCAGTGGCCCCCGCATCACACCGATATACACTGTTCCTCTTCTACAGCGAAGGCTTCAGCTGATCTGATTGGAGGATGCTTGTTGTGAGACGGTTCGTCAGCTCATGGGAAAGCGTGTATACAGCGGTTAAGCTCTACCTGGTCGAGAGCTGGGTATGCCTCGTCGCAGTCAGTGGGAACCGAAAACAGGGGTTCACCATTCCCAGAGAGCACTTTGCTGATCTGGCGGCAGCGGTGTGGGGCGCCGCCACCGACTATTTCCCAGAGCCCTCTCTGGCCGGGTCTCTCCCCCTCTGCATGGTTGATGGCGGCAACCGCACGATCACAATCTCGTGGCAGCCGCGCAGAACAGGCAAGACCAGCGACTTGGTCATAGAAAAGGGCGACAAAGCTATCGTGGTTCCCCAAGGCCGAGTCCACCAGTTTGCCAGGTGGCTGCAGCAGCAGGCTTACGCCCTGTCCAGTGACTTCACCGACTAGAGCCTATCCTCCCGCAGCTTGGCATCGAGGCTGTACTCAGCGAAGACTACCCGCCAGTTCTCTTCGAACGCCTGCACCGCCTTCTCGGTGAGGGGATGCTCAAGTACGGCAGCGTATGTCTCAGGAGGCATGGTCACGGCGTGTGCCCCGGCTGCGATGAGGCCTCTCAACTGCGCCGCCGTCTTCACACTGGCGGCAATCACTCTCGTATCCAGCCCGTATTGACGATAAGCAGATACAAGCTCTGCCGCCAACTCGACTCCTGATGCTTCTAAGTTGTCCACCCAGTTAATGTAAGGGGCAACGAAAGCGGCTCCGGCCTGAGCGGCAAACAGGCCCTGTGCCACCGTGACAACGCCGGTGACCGTCGCTCTGATTCCTTTCTGGCTCAGCTGCATGACGGCGGACAGGCCCGCTTTCGTGCACGGGATCTTGGGCCTGATCCGCGTCGGTTCCACAGCAACTAACCGCTCGGCCTCAGCCACAATTTCCGCAGCCTCCCGGGCGAGGGTCTGCACATGCACGGTGCCGGACACGGTCGCCAGCAGTTCCTCCAGCAGCGGAAACAGCTCCCTGCGCTCGCGGGCAACGATGGTGGGGTTTGTTGTTACCCCGGACAGGGGAAGCCACTCCTTAAGCTCCCTAATCCGGGCAATGTTGGCAGTATCAGCGAAGAATTCCATTATGATCGTCCTCCTTATGCCTCGCCGTGCTTTCCCACCAGGTTGCGGGCCCAGGTGCCGGTACTGACAAAGGCCAGGCCCATGATGGCCTTGATGGGCTGGGTAAGCTGGCTGAGGGGATAAAGTGTCTCAATGGGCAAACTAGTCAGAGTGACTAAAGCGTAGTTGTATGGCACGCTGAAAAGGCAGGCGTAGACACTGTCAAACAGCATCGTCAAGAAGGTCCTGCCCCCTGAACGGATGGCAAAATAGCTGCAGTGAGATATGGCCGCGAACGGCATGTAGAAGGCACTGACCCGCATGAACGTTGCCGCCAGCCGCCGCACTTCCGCATCGGTGTTGTAGATGTGCGTGATCCAACCAGCGCTCAAAGCCAGGCAGGCCCCCACAGTGCCGGCAAGGGCCACCGCCAGGAACATCAGCTTCCAGACATGAGACTTGGCCAACTCTTCGTCCCCGGCACCAAGAGCCTGGCCGCTGACGATAGATACTGCAAAGCCGCAGGAGAAGAACACGACACCCGCCAAGTTGGTGAACGTACTGGCGATATTCAGCCCCCCAACCACTGCCAGGCCTCTGGTTGAGAGGATCTGGGTGATGGTAATTGTGCCTGCAGACCAGAAAAACTCATTTACGAACAGGGGCATGCCCTTAATGGTGATCTCCCTGACCAAGTCTCTTCCAATGCGCAATGATCTGTACAGACCATTGATAAACAGAAACCGTTCGCGGTGCCGATGCGCTGTGACCGCAACAACCAGCAGCTCAGTTACCCTGCTGATCACGGTCGCGATGGCCGCCCCCCTCACCCCCAGGGCCGGAAAGCCAAACTTGCCGAAGATTAAGACGTAGTTTAGAACCAAGTTTGTGAACACGGCACTGACAGCGGCCCTCATGGGAAGCACCGTTTCGCCCGATTCCCGCAGTGCGCTGGAGTAGCTCTGAGAGACAGCAAACGGCAGTGTCCCCCAGAGCATGATCTTGAGGTACTGCAGGGCATATCCCAGCATGGCAGCACTGTCGGCCGCATCCCCTTCACCGCGGAGATAGAGGGAGATAAGCTGCACGGGCCATTTAGTAAAGACAATAACTGCCAACCCGGTGATAAGCAGTGACGCATACAGTTTGTACCGCAGTGTTTCCTGAAAGCGGCCCCACTGTTTAGCGCCGGCAAACTGCGCGCCGTAGATGCCGGCACCACCCAAAGCCCCGTACACGCTGAGGTGAAAAACGAACATGAGGTAGTTGGCAATGGCCACACCAGACAGCTCTGCGGTTCCCAAACTGCCTACCATGACGTTGTCCAAGAGGTTGACCAAGTTAGTGACAGTATCCTGAATGATGATGGGAACCGTAATGGCCAGAACCATCTTGTAAAAGGCGCGGTCACCGATAAACCTGGCCTTAAAGCGCGGCCACAAGCCAACTGCTGTTGAGTGCTGCATAGAGTTTCCAGCCTTTCTGCATGCTAGTACACACATGGTGAATGATCAGCCTTTCACCGCCTGCACAAAAAAACCTGCTGGTGAAAAAGAAAGGGCACGGTTTCTTCCGTGCCCCCGTTAGCTGGTTCCCTATAGATACCAGGTGACGCTGAGGGATGCCTTCTGTTTGATGCCTGTCTTGCCCGGCACATGGCCGTAGTCCACGGTGTAACCCAGATCGAGGTGCCCGCTCAGCTCCACATTTTGCAGCCAGTATTTGGCTCCAAGCTTCACACCAAAGACCTTTTCTTTCACGACAGGTTCAACAGCAGCATCCCAAGGCTGCACGGCCGTATCTCCAAGTTGGAGATGGTACACGCCGATGGTGGTTTCCGTCTTGATTGCTTCCCAGAAATGGCTCGCCTGGAGGTCGATGCCCATCAAGTCATCGCCCAGCGGATGCCCCAGCGGCTCCTTTCCCACGGAATAGACCGCGTCCTGCACCTTGTTGGCATACGCCCGGTCCGTGACATACGAGTATTCAGCGAGCAGGTTCCATCCCGGGATCAACGCATCTGATCTGGCTCCCAACGTGACAGCGAAAAGCTTCGGATTGCCGGCACCGGGGTTCATGGGGAACTCATTCACCACGGCCTCACCGTAGAGCGTGGCCAGAGGCAGTTCCAGGATGCCGTCCCCGTAGAAGAGGCTGTTGTCGATGGATGTCTTGATCCCCGGCAAGTACTTGGCCACATAGTACGGCAGCACAGGAATAGTGGTATAGAGGATATCGCCGTCGAAGGGCTGTGTAAAGACCACTGCTTCGCCCACGCCCACAGTCAGAGGCCCCCACGGGCCCAACTGAAAATAATGAAGCCCGAGGCGCTTGAACCCTTCTTGTTCCTCGCCGGGGCCCAGAGCATGTCTGGGCGTGCGGAGGTCGCCCAGGACCTTCATGTATGTCCACCTATCGCCTGCGATCTCATAGCCCACGTTGAGAAAGGCAGGTCCTCCTGGACGCAGGAAGACAGGATGCTCCTGTGCGGTGCCGATGTGGTGCCGGAGCAGGCCGCCGAAAACAGTAAACCTTCCCCTGCTGTAGCTGCCGCCCAGCTCTTCCACCCTGGCCGCGAACGCGTGGGGGTTCTCCATGGTTCCTTCAGCCGCGGCGCCGAGCCTGAAGGCAAAGCCGCTGCCAAGTTCTCCATCAGCCTGCACCCGCAGAGTATTCTCCTTGTTAGCCATTTCCCAGCGGGCGCCCACGGTCATCTCTGCCCATGCCGCAGCTGCACAGCAGAGCACCAACAGCACCGTGAACGCCACCAAGACTCCTGCCTTCTTCTGCATGTCAGAACCCCTTTCCGCAGTTCCCAATTAGTTTTTTCCCCTTCCTTGTTTGACAGAAAAGGAGGAGTTCCTTCAGGCAAATTTCTTAGTTGGCCTTGGTCAGTCTTCCCATCCTCATCGTCTTCGTCTGCATGCAGAAGACGTTTGTGCAACATTGACCTCGCTGGAAAAATAATGTATGATAAAAAGAACGAAAGGATTATAATATCTTGTTTTGTTAAAGTGCAGGTAATTCTTCCGGCAGTTCGTGTATGCTGGAGAAACCAGCAAGGGCCAGGCGCAGAAAGGGGTGGTGCGCGAGGTTAACGGAGGAAAACCGTTCAAGCCGTCACTAGGATTCTGTCGCACTGCAGAAGTATCAGAACAGAAGGAGGATCGACCATGAAACGTATTGTGTCGTTAGCGCTGGTGGCAATGGTTCTGCTGACGTTCGTCGGCACCGCCGCTGCTAAGATGCCGGTCATCGGTTGCGCCATCTACAAGTTCGACGATACCTTCATGACCAGTGTCCGCAATGCAATCCTGAAGACCGCTGAAGGCAAAGCCCAAGTTGATATGGTAGACAGCCAGAACTCCCAGGCTTTCCAGAATGACCGGGTAGATATGTTCATTACCAAGGGTGTGGATGCCCTGGCCATCAACCCGGTCGACCGGTCTGCTGCCGGTGTGATTATCGAAAAGGCGAGAATGGCCAACATCCCCGTCGTGTTTTTCAACCGTGAGCCGTTCCCAGAAGACATGGCGCTGTGGGATAAGGTCTACTACGTCGGCGCCCGCGCTGAAGAATCTGGCACCATCTCTGGGCAGCTCATCGCCGACTACTGGCTCGCACATCCGGAAGCAGATAAGAATGGCGACGGTATCCTCCAGTATGTGATGCTTAAGGGTGAACCTGGGCATCAAGATGCGGAGCTGAGGACCGAGTACTCGGTCAAGGCTCTCCTCGATGCGGGCATCCAGGTCGAGTGCCTCGCTGAAGACCACGCCAACTGGGACCGGGTGCGCGGCCAGGAGAAGATGGCTGCGTTCCTCGCTGCCCACGGTGACAAAATCGAAGCCGTCTTGGCCAACAACGACGACATGGCTCTGGGCGCCATCGAAGCCCTCCGGGCCGCCGGCTACTTCACTGACGGCAAGTACATGCCTGTCGTGGGCGTCGATGCCACCGCTCCTGCCCTGGAAGCCCTCAAGGAAGGCACGCTCCTGGGCACCGTACTGAACGATGCTAAGCGCCAGGGCGAAGCAACCCTGATGCTGGCCTACGTCTTGGCCAAGGGCGAGACCCCAACCAAGGAGAACACAGGCTATGAAATCGTAGACGGCAAGTACGTCTGGGTGCCGTATGCGAAGATCACCATCGATAACTGGGAAGAAGCCCTCTAAGGCAGACTCCTGCTGAATGCTCTGGATGGGCAGCGAGCTCTCGCTGCCCATCTCAGCAGCTGGCTATAAGAGGGAGGACTGGCAATGGCGAAGAACGAGTTCGTGCTGGAAATGATCGACATCTCCAAGGAGTTCCCCGGTGTCAGGGCCCTCGATCACGTTTCGTTAAGGGTGCGCCCAGGTACGGTCCACGCCCTGCTGGGTGAAAACGGAGCCGGCAAGTCCACGTTGATGAAGATCTTGTTCCGGTTGTACAAGGCTGATGCGGGCGAGATCTACCTAGACGGCGCGAAGTACGAGATCCAGAGCACCCGGGAGGCCATGGACAGAGGGATCTCCATGATCCACCAGGAACTGCACGTGAACCTCCACCGCAATGTAATGGAGAACATATGGCTGGGCAGGTTCCCCAAAAAGAAGATCGGCCCCATTTCCCTTGTGGACGAAAAAGAGATGTACGAGCGCACAAAAGAGCTCTTCGACAGCCTGGGCATGGCTTTGGACCCCGCGGCGAAGGTGGGCGACATGTCTGTCTCGGAAAGACAGCTGATGGAAATCGCTCGCGCGGTCTCGTACAACTCGAAGGTCATCATCATGGATGAGCCCACTTCTTCTCTGACGGAGAACGAAGTAAGCCGGCTGTTCAACATCATCCGGGATCTGAAAAAGCGGCAGGTAGCCATCATCTACATCTCCCACAAGATCGAGGAGATCCTCCAGATCTCTGATGAAGTCACCATTCTCCGAGACGGCAGGAACGTGGGCACCTGGCGGGCAGATGAGCTGACTGAGGACGCGATTATCTCGCACATGGTGGGCCGAGATTTGGTCGACCGTTTCCCGCCCCGGGAGAACAAGCCCGGCGGCCGTGTTGTGCTGAGAGTGGAGGGATTGACCTCCGTCGTGCCCGGTTCTTTCCGGGACATCACTTTCGAACTGAGGCAGGGAGAGATTCTGGGCATCGGCGGGCTCGTGGGAGCGCAGCGCACTGAACTGATTGAGGCCCTGTTCGGCCTGCGGCGAGTGGCCAAAGGCAAGATCTACATCAACGGGAAAGAGGTTCGAATCGACTCGCCCATCACTGCCAAGAAGCTCGGCCTCGCGCTGCTGACGGAAGAAAGGCGCCTGACGGGCATCTTCCCCGTCCTGAACGTCTTGGAGAACACCTCCATCGCCAACCTCCGCAGCTACGTAAGGCGCAGCGGCCTTCTCGACGAACAGATGCGCAAGCAGGACGCCCAGAGCAGCGTCGAACGGCTGCAGGTGCGCACACCGGGTTTAGGAGCATTGATCCAAGACCTCTCCGGCGGCAACCAACAGAAAGTCCTGCTGGGCAGGTGGCTCCTCACTGAACCAGAGATCTTCCTCCTTGATGAACCGACCAGAGGGATTGACGTTGGGGCCAAGTACGAGGTCTACACAATCATGATGAACTTAGTCAAACAGGGCAAGAGCATTATCTTTATCTCCTCCGAGATGCCGGAGCTGATCGGTATGTCGGACCGGATCATGGTGATGTGTGAAGGCCGCTTGGCGGGCTTCGTCACACGTGAGGAAGCAACGCAGGAGCGCATCATGCGGCTGGCTACAAGGTTTATGTCGGCTTAGAGGAGGCGCAAAGATGAAACAGATTGCCGTAGGGCCACGGATCAAAGATTTCTTGAGAATGAACGCTATTTTCCTGGTGCTGGTAGTGCTGGTGGCTGCCATCGCAGTCGTCGATCCCAGGTTCATCTCAATCCGCCCCATCCGCGACGTCGTGATGCAGTCAGCAACCAGGGCGATCATTGCCATGGGCATATTCTTCATTATCTTGACCGGCGGTGTTGACCTGTCGGCAGGGCGCATGGTGGGCCTGGCTGCTGTGATATCTTCTTCAATGCTCCAATCCGAGACATACCTGCGCAGGTTCTACCCCAATCTCCCGCAGCTGCCCCTCTGGCTGCCGATCCTGATTGCAGTGGTGATCTGCTTCATCGCTGGGCTCGGCAACGGCTTTATCCTGGCCCGTTTTGGGGTTCCGCCTTTTATCGCCACGTTGGGCATGCAGGTGGCCATCTACGGAATCTGCTCCATCTACTTCGACCTGCCGCCCAACAACTCACAGCCCATCGGCGGCCTGCGCCGAGACTTCACGCGGCTGGGGACGGGGGCTATCGGTACGGGGCCTTATTCTATACCGTATATCGTGATCATCGCCGCGGCCGTCGCAGTCCTGGCGTGGATCATTGCCAACAAGACGGAGTTTGGCAAGAACGTGTACGCGATCGGCGGCAACGTAGAAGCAGCGAGAGTCTCCGGTGTGAACATCAGCAGGACCTTGATTATCGTCTACGCTATGGCCGGCGCGCTCTACGGCCTAGCGGGGGTGCTGGAAGCAGCCCGCACCGGCGGTGCCACCAATAACTACGGCACCATGTATGAGCTGGATGCCATCGCCGCTTGCGTGGTGGGCGGCGTCTCGGCCACAGGCGGCATCGGCAAGATCTCCGGTGTGCTCGCAGGCGTGCTTATCTTCAGCGTCATCAACTACGGATTGACTTTCATCAACGTCAACCCGTACTGGCAGATGATCCTAAAAGGCCTGATCATCGTCTCCGCGGTGGCGGTAGATATCCGCAAGTACCGCCGGAGAAGCTAGGAAAATGCCGCAGGCTGTAAGCCTCAAGCGCGACAAGGGGCCGTTTGGCACTGTTGCCAGTGCTGCACGGCCCCCTCTTTTACCTACGCCTCAGTACTGAGCCTTCTTCAAGAAGAACCGGTACGCCGCGGCCAGCAAGAGGAAGTTATATACAGCCCCCACGGCCACGTACCAGCCGAAGCTCAGATCGGCCCCGAAATCTACAGGCATCAGCCTCACCAGCATCCCTCTGATCGCCCAGAAGTTGGGAAAAACTCCCAAAACGTATTGGAGCTTCCCCTGAAACGTCTCCAGCACCATCAGAACCGGAACCAAAGCCAAGATCCCTGTCCCCTTGATCAGTGCGAACCCCTCGACCTTATTCCTCGCGAAGGCCGCCTGCATCAATCCGAGTTCCAGAGTGAACAGCTCGTTGACCAAAGCAAAAGCAACGATGTGCCAGACACTGATGTTCTCAAACAAGGACGTACCCAGCACCACGTACTTCTCCCCGGCGATTAACTTGGTTCCCAGAAGAACAAGGATGGTTCCCAATACTGCCATGAGGTAAATGTACCCCATCTTGAACTTCAGGTAACCGGAGGTGCCCACGGGTGTCACGGCAATGGTGTGGAGCGTGTGTTCGTCTTTTTGTTCCAGCAGAAGAAAAGTGGCCATGGCAGCCAGGAAGAACGACCCAAAGACGAGGATGGCCACAATCAAAAGCAGCATCGCTGCTTTTAGCATGGCCCCTCGCAGAAGGTCCATTGGTTCAACCAGCATGGGAAAGACATAGGCGGCCAGGACGAGCATCACGATGGGAAATAGACACATATAAAGGTTGATCGGGTCCCGGACAATGGTCTTCAGTTCGTAGCCGAAAAGAGCGAGGTATTTACGCATCGACGGTCACCCCTTTACCGCGTTGGCCTTAAATGCGGGACACACAACCTGCTTGAACAGCACCACGGAGAGCGCAGCCAAGTACAGGCACCCTATCGCGGCTTTGGCAGCACTGTACTCCCCCTTCACCGCAGAACTGATCAGATGACTGGCAGCGTGGGAAGGCGAAAGCATGAGCAGCCATTCGTACTTCGAATCGATAGCACCCAGGCTGAACAGAACGGACGGGATGGTAAACACAAACATGTAACCCAAGAGCGCCGCCAGCATGGTAGTGAAGTCCCTGCTGCGAAGGGAGAGGACAAACCCGATCGCTGCGTGGGAAACGGCTGCCGCGGCAACGAACACCAACAGAATGCCGTAGTTGAAGGCCACGCTGTGGATGAAGAACAAGGCTGCAGATGTGACCACAGCCGATTCCAGAGCAAGAATCATGGAAGCCACAGTCTTCGCGGCCAGGATCTGCCCGGGTGTTACAGGCATCACCATCATGCTCCTGATGGTTCCCTCCTGCTTTTCTAGGTGGTGCGAGGCACCCAACAGCAGGATGGCCATTACTGCGGCATCCACAAAGATGAGGAGAGGTGCGATCTGTACCGCTTCCGCTGGAGAAAGGAACCACAACAATACCACCCACAGCACAGTGGTGGCCAGACTGACAGGCAGAATCTTGTACCGGACGAGCCGCCTGATCTCGCCGCTTATCAGCTTCAGCAGCCCGTTCATCTTACCTCCACCCCTGTCACGATGATAAAGATCTCTTCCATGGAAGTCTCACCGCTGTGGATGGTCTCCACTTCTTTTGTCTGCAGAAGCCTCTGGAACTCCTCGTTGAACCCGATTCCATCCAGCGGGAAAGACGCCGCGGCCAAGCTGCCGTTGTCCCGGTACTCCACCTTCACTTCCCGCCTCCCGTACTTCAGCTTTAGGTCCCTGGGTGAAGAGATTTCAACCAACCTGCCGTCGACGCAGAAGGCCACTCGATCGCAGAGCTGCTCCACATCGTTCATCAGATGTGTGGTCAGAAAAACAGTGCCGCCCTGGGCCCGGTACTCTGCGATCATGTCCTTGATAATCCGGGCATTCTTCGGGTCCAACCCGTTGGTAACCTCGTCCAAGAACAGCACACGAGGCTTGTTGAGCATGGCCCGCACGAAGTTCAAGCGCACTTTCATCCCCTTGGAGTACTCCCCAACCTTCATATTGCGGTACTCCCAGAGCCCAACGCGCTGCATCAATCCCTCAATGTCCGCGGTCTGTTTGTAGAAGCCGGCGAAGAACCGCATGTTCTCCAAGGCGGTAAGCTTAGAAAAGTGCACCGGCATCTCAAACCCAACGCCGATCTCTTCGTAATACTCAGTGCCGAGGCTGCGCAGATCCCGGCCTAAGTAGGCGACGCTCCCCTGATAGTCATCCAAGAGCTTCACCAAGATCTTCTGGGTCGTGGATTTCCCCGCTCCCGACGGGCCCAAGAGGCCGAAGATCTCCCCTTCCCTGACCTCGAAGCTGATGCCCTTGATGGTATCAGCACCAGAGGAAGGATACCTGAACCGCAGATCCTTAACCTGGAAAGCAACTCCCATGTCCCTACCCCTCCCTGCTATCTGTTGGCAATACCGAACTGAATGAAGTCTACAACCTGCTCCGCCGTGTGCAGCAGTTCTTCCGGATCGCCGTTGGGAACCAGCTTGTGGACGTTGGCCAGCATAATCTCCACCACTTTTGCCACAAAATCGGACGGATAGCGGCTGTCGACCTGGCCGTTCTCCACTGCCCGGCGGACATACTCACTGAAATGTTCATAGTAGGAACCAGGTGCGAAGAAGCTCATGACCCGAGTGCGAAACTCAAGGCTCTCCTCCAGCAACCTGACGGAAAGATGGTACATGCGGGTATCTGCCATCATGAACTCCATGGTCGCCCGCATTACGTTTTTCAGCACTGAGAAGAAGTCATTGGTATCCAGGCCCTGCTGCAGCAGAGGATAGAAGAACGACAGTTTCTTCTCCACAATCAGTTCCATCATGCTCAGATACAGGCCGAACTTGTCGCCGAAGTGATGGTAGAAACTGCCTTTACTCATGCCGGCATTCTTGAGAATCTCGTTGAGAGACGCATCCTGAAAAGACTTCTTGGCAAACTCCTCGATCGCGGCTTCTTTCAGTTCCGGAAAGCGCCGCAGCGGGTTGCCTTCGCCCATCAGAGCTACGTAGTCCACTGTCTTCAGCAACGGGAACACCTCGTTTGCAGTCGCTAGACCACTCAGTCTAAACCATCCGGTCTAATAGTACCACAGCCGCTCTCGCCCTGTCAACGACCGCTTCAGGCCCCAGAAAGGACGAAAAAAGACCCCTCCCTGGAAAGTAGACTCCAAGGAGCGGGGTCTGGAACCGTGCTAATCCTCCGTGGCAGTTTCACTGTGCGAGAACTCATCGGGGACGTACCTGCCGGTCTTCTTCCTCTGCCGGACACACAGAGTCAGCAAGTACTCGATCTGGCCGTTGATGGACCGGAAGTCTTCGGCAGCCCAAGCGGCGATCTCATCGTAAAGCTTCTGCGACAAGCGCAGTGGGATCTGCTTTTTCTGGTCAGCCATTGCTAGTATAAACTGCCGCTGTTGACTACCGGCTGCGCATCTCTGTTCCCGCAGAGGACTACCAGCAGGTTGGATACCATAGCTGCTTTCCGTTCATCGTCCAACTGCACGACTTGCTTCTCGCCCAGCTGCTCCAGGGCCATTTCAACGATGCTGACAGCACCCTCCACGATGAGTTTGCGGGCGTCCACGATGGCGCTGGCCTGCTGCCGCTGGAGCATGACCGCGGCGATCTCTGGCGCATATGCCAGATACGTGATGCGCGTATCAATGATCTCCAGGCCGGCGTTCTTGACCCGCTCCTGCAGGAGGTCGCGGATCCTCTGCGCCACGATGGTGCTGGATCCACGCAGGCTTCCCTCGTCGGGCTGTCCGTCGCCGGTGGTATCGATGCCCGGGGCCACGTCATAGGGGTAGATACGGACAATGTCGCGGACCGCACTGTCGCACTGGAGCGACAGATACTCTTTGTAGTTGTCGACGTTGAAAACTGCTTGAGCGGTGTCCACAACTCGCCACCACACTGCGACGCCCACTTCCACGGGGTTGCCCAGTGCATCGTTGATCTTCTGTCGGGAGTTGTTCAGCGTCATGACCTTCAGTGAGATTTTCTTGCTGGGCAGGCTGACCGCAAGGTTGGTTCCGGAGGCAGAAACGGAAACACCTGTTTTCTCCACGTCGGTACTCTGGCCCAACTTTGTCCCTGCGGCTGGATTCACGGCCACAGAGAAGGGGTGGACGTAGTAGAAACCAGGTTCCTTCAGGGTACCGATATACTTGCCGAACAGCGTAAGCACAAGCGCCTCCTGCGGATTGATGATCTTCAACCCGAGGAAGGGGATCCAGCCAAGCAGCACACAAAGAATGCCGAAGCCCAAGAGCAGGCCGCCCCAGCGGACTCCCCGGTCAAGAAGCACACCGCCGGTAACCAGGACGGCGATACCCGCCAAGTAAAGGGCGATGAGCAGCATAAGCATTGGGACACCAGGTTTTCCCTTCAAGACCTTCTCCTGCATAGTTCTCCCCTTTCTACCATCTTGATATCTTAATGATATCATATTGATGCGAGGCGGTAAATTAAGGAGAACGCGAGTGCAGGTAAAAAAACACAGCCAGCTCCATGCACCTGACACAAGGGTTGACAGAGCACGGCGGATCATGAACATCGCCCCGCAGGCAGTAAGAGCTGCGGGGCGATCACCTATTTTCGAGCCAGGCACCCCAAAGACCCGCCGGACGTCAGTCCGGAAAGCCGTCGAAAACGACCTGCTCCACGATCCGCTCCAGGTTGCGGCGGTTTCTGTTGGGCGCGGTGAGCATGGTCAACGCCTCTGTCCGAAATAGCCATGCTCGGCTGCCTACTGCTTGCTGGTGGCCCAGACTCCTTTCCTGCTATGCGGCAGCTTCCCGCGTCACATTCTTGATCCACTTGTCTCCGCGCAGGCGGACGAAGGCGATAATCCATTTGAAGCACTGGTCGATTCTGGTAGCGAGGAACACCAGAGGCAGGGGCAGCTTCCACACGAAGGCAGCCAGATATGTGGCCGGCAGTACGATCAGCCAACCGCAGATCATATCTACCAGGGCTACGAACCGGCTGTCTCCCGCGCCGCGGTTGATGCCCACGAAGCAACTTGCGTGGTAGGTAGTCCCCAGCATAGTCACTGCCATGATGGCAATGATCTGTACACTGAGCCTGAAGACCTCTGGGTCAGCACTGGAACCATAGAGCGACGTAAAGCGAACCCGCAGCAGGTAGACTGCGGCAGACATCACCACTCCCACGGCCACAAACAGCAGCTGAATGGTCTTTGAATATTCCTTGGCCGCGTCGTAGTCCCCCCTCCCCACTGCTTTGCCTACCACCACTGCCGCACCTCCGGCAAGCCCAAATGTGAACAGGGTTCCCAAGTTGTAGAGCGAAGAAGCGATGCTGTTGGCCGCCATGAACGCTCCGCCCAAGTGCCCGATGATCGCCGTTTTCAACAGTCCAATCAAGGCCCATTGGGCATCGGTTATCCCCACCGGCAGCCCATAGACGAGATAGTCTTTGAGCATCAGCTTGTCCAGCTTCAGGAAGTCCTTCGGCTTGACATTGACCTCTTTCTGTACCTTGAAGGTATAGAAGAGCACCAAGGCCATTTCCCCGAGCCGGGCCAACAGAGTGGCTAAGGCCGCCCCCTTGACGCCCATGGCTGGAAGGCCGAGTTTACCGAAGATGAGGATATAGTTCAGGCTGATGTTGCTCACAAGGGCGTACACGGCGATGTACATCGTGATCCGGACCACTTCAATGGTACGGAGCATGCCCACCAAGGCTGTGGACACTGCAAACGGGATGTAAGAGAGACAGACGATGCCGAGATAAGAGAGGGCCAGAGTAGTGATCCGGGTATCGGCGCGATCGATCACTACCCCGACGATCGCCTCAGGAAACAGCTTCAGCGCTGCTGCAACCAGCAGTGCCACCCCACAGCAGATCCACATCACCACTGCAAAGACCTGCTTGATGCGTTCCATGTCCTTCTTGCCCCAGTACTGAGCAATGAGAACCGCAGAGCCGCCCACAAGCCCCGTCAGGGCCGCTGTCACCAAAGCAGTGATGCTGTTGACCTGCGCCGCCGCTGCCTGGGCAAACATGCCGTCTGGAGTGAGCGACACCATGATGTCATCCGCCACCACAACCAAGAAGCTCAACAGCGACTGCAGCGCAATGGGAACAGCGATCTTAAACATCGTCCGGTAGAACTCTCTGTCCTTGACCACGGTACATCTCCGATCCTGTTTTTCTGTAGGCAGTTCCCCTGCTGGCCACAGCAGAGGGAACCCACTTAACTCCATCTTAGCGCATTTTTTCGAGATTTTCCATTTGGGATTTGTGGTTCTGACGGCTCTTGATATCCGCTGAACTAATCACACTTTAGCAAATCGACGGACCCAAAATCATTTGTGGGAGATGGAAAAGATGCAATTAGAAGAACGCGACAGTGCTAGTCTTCCTCGTAGCAATGACCGCCGCGAGTCCTTATTCGGCAGCAGTCCTCTATAAGGAACTCTCTTCGGGAGACTGGATCTACCTGCCATCTCTGGTGGACGGCGGTTACGCGCTGCCATTTCTCCTCCTCCAGCTATGCGGTGCTGGCGGCACCGGTTGTGGAAGCACCTGAGTATGAAATCAAGGACAACAAGCTCTACTTAACCACGTCCACTCCGGGATTATCCAGCAGCTGATCTCCCGAGAGGTCGACGTTCACTATACTGACATGTAGGTCACTGCTTGCATTGCAGCCCCGTCCAGCGGGGCTGGCGCGGAAAAGCCGGCTGAGTTTGTCTCAACCGGCTTTTTCGTACTTACCCGTCACTTCTTGCCAGTATTGGCAGTGGTCTTCGGCTCTCTTGTGGTTGCTTTCGGGGCCTTCTTGTCTGCCATTGCTAATTCCTCCTTCCCAGGATGAAGGAATCGCGAGCGGGCAGGATTGAAGGCTGACTGTTAAGCGGTACTTAACGTGCCCCTAGCACCAGCTCAATTCGTCCGCCCCACGGCTTTATTCTAGCACCGCGCCTCACTACAGTCGAAATCGGCGCGTGCCGAAGAAATGCAGTCTGCGGCAGTTGGGGCCAAATTGGAGGCATCAGCCGTCTCGTGCGTCAAAATTCGTGAAAGATCCCACTATTTCTCACCCGGATGGTTGGCCCGCGAGAACAGATGGCATGGTGAAGACCAGGTGTACAACTGGGTGCATCCCGACAACCACAAGATCATAGCCTTCTCAGCCAAGAGAGGGTACAACGTTCTGAACTTAATCGAGCTTAGAAAACCTCATCCTGGCGAGAAGCTCTGCCAACGCATCAGAGTTGGCGAACACGAGTACAACTACTAGGCGTGGCTGCAACACGAGTCTGTTGGGCAGAACCACGACTCCTCTGCAGGATTTCCTCCTGCAATGGCGTAAGGGGTAGAGAATGGGCGCTGCCCACTGAGACACTACGCGGCGCAGCACTGCCGCACACAACAACCACAAGGGCCAGACAGCACAAGCAGGAGGATTACATGAAGGAACGCAAGTGCATCATCTTTGATATAGACGGAACTCTCACTAACTCAGAAGAAGGCATCCTCAACTCTGTAAAATACGCACTCGAGCAGTTTGGGCTTGAGGCCGATATGAAGACCCTCAGGACCTTTATCGGCCCCCCACTGGCCCACTCCCTCAAGAAGCACACCAAACTCAGCGACGACGAGATCACCGAAGCAGTTCGCATCTACCGGGACCACTTCGCCCGGGTTGGGTTCTTCCAGAACCACCTCTACCCCGGCATCTGGGAACTGCTTGAGGACCTGGCCAAGGCCGGCAAGGTGCTGGCAGTTGCCACGAACAGGATCCAGCCGGAAGCGGATAAGGTAGTCAGGCACCTTAAGCTTGACACTTTCTTCCCACCGGAGCTGGTGGTGGGAGCCCCGCTGCGAACCGAAGACACAGACAAAGCCAAGTCGGTGGCCGCGATCTTGCAGCGCACCGGCTGCCGGCCGGAAGAGGCAGTGATGGTAGGCGATCGCGAGTTTGACCTCCTCGCCGCCAAGGCCAACGGCGTCGCTGCCGTGGCCGTGATGTACGGCTTTGGTTCCCCAGAAGAAATACAAGCTTGTCATCCTGAAGCAGCCGTCGGCTCAGTAGAGGAGCTGCGCCGCCTGCTGTTGGGTTGACACCACGAGAAAGAGGCCACACTTCGTGAAGTGTGGCCGTATTTCTTTCCTCCGGTTGAGCCACAGCCTGTGCTCTCACTCCTGCCACAGCGACTGAGCCACTTCCTCCAGTACGCCCAGGTCCCAGAGCAGCATGGCGGCGTTGTACTTAAACCGGATGTCTTTGGTGAAGAGCAGAGTGCGGCGAGCTTCACCGTAGGAAATGCCGATTTCTACAGGCGAAAGCGGGCAGCCCACGATCGCCATGGGCCCGCTCAGCTCTTCCTTGGACGGCAGCTCCTCGGCAACGATGCGCAAAATCTGATCCCAATTGTCCACGATGGCTTCAAGGCGCCGGGCATGGGCCGCCAGGTTGTACTTCTGCTCCTTCCGATCCAGCTCCACCAGGCGCTCGCCGCTGTACCCGAGATAGCGGCGGATCTCCTCATACCACGCCTCAAGATCAAAGGACTGAGCATGGGCCAGGGCGCGCTCTCGGTCGGGTTTGATGGCCTTAATCTTCTCATATATGTCTAAGGCCAGCATTGTGCCGATGCCTGTCTGGATGCCGTGGTAGCCTGTGGGAGTGTCGAACTCCAGGTGGCGCATTTCCCAGACGTGGGAGAAATAGTGTTCCACTCCAGAGGCGGGCCGGGTGGCTTGGGCAAAGCTCATGGCCACGCCGGAGAGGATGAGGCTTGCCATGAGCAGCCGCACCGCATTGTGGTCCCCCTTGGCCATGGCCTCGGCGTGCGTGACACAGTTTCTGACCGCCAACCGCATCATAGCGGCAATCTCTTCACAGTAGTACTCTCCTGTGATCAAATGCGAGATCCGCCACTCGCAGATGCTGATATACTTAGCCATGATGTCCCCAAAACCAGCCTGCAAAAGTTGTCGGGGAGCAGCCGCCAGGATGTCCAAATCGGCGATGATCGCGAGCGGTACAGTGCTGGGTACGGAAGTCTTAACCCCTGCCATGACCATGGAGGAAGTATCAGAGGCAAAACCGTCCATGGAGGGCGCGGTGGCGATAATTATGTACTTCGCCCCCTTTTCCTTGGCCACAAGCTTGCTGATGTCGTTGATGGTACCGCTCCCCACTCCCAACACCAGATCGCATTTGGGGCCGAAGGCCGCCAGGGCCTGGTTGAGCGCACGGTCAGTAGCTTGGACATGTTCATCCGGGAAAATGAAGACACTGTGGGGAATCCCTGCCTGTTCCAGGAGAGATGCCGCCCGCCTACCCGCAGCAGCGTAGGTGTTGTGATCTGCGATGAGAAACACGTGAGAACCACGGTACTTCCTCACCATCGCTGCCGTCGCAGCGGCCGCACCTGCTTCGATGATCACTTCCCGCAGATTAGTTCTGTGGTTCCTGCCGCAGAGGCAGGAAAAACCCTCCTCTGTCAGGAGTGAACATAGATCTCGCGCGGCCATTTGTGCAAGGTTATACATGGTTCCGCCCCTCTCAAAACAGGCTTCACACCGCCATTTCCAGCCACAGGAAAATTATCGAATTATTATGTCTATTACTATTTACTATTTTTGTGGCGTTTTGTGGAGGGTATTTAGAATCGTGTGGTGAAGTTAGATGGCACGGGGAGCCGACAATGCTCCTTCTTGCGGCACATGCGGCGATGCAGGCAGGCTGTGCCCGCGGCTCTCCGCCAAAGGCAAAAACGTGGCCAGCCGTGTTTAATTGTAACACAGTATCTGTGAATTTGCCAGTTTACGGCTGAGACTGTGGGCCCCCTCCTGCGGCCGCTGCTTCGCCGTACGTATGGTTAGTGATAACCTTTTGATGCAGCAATCGGAGGTTGATAACAGTGCAGCGCACATACGATCCTGAGGCCGTCAGTGTGGCGGTGGCCGGCCTCAAAGAGTACCTGCTCGTGCATAGACGGTTGCGCAGCTGCGTTGAAGGCAGGCGCTACCACGGGGAGACCGCTCATCTGTACCCGGCGGTAACCATCGATAGTGATCCGGAACTAGAGAGGATGGTTAGAGAGGAGCCAGCCATCTACGATGCCTTCAGCCTCTGCGGCCGCCCGGGGCTGTATGCCATCAGCCGCCAGGGCAGCCGCGATCCGCAGCAGAAGCGGTTCTGGTATGGAGCGTGTGCCGATCATGACTCTTGGCAAATCCACCAGCAGATTGTGCATTACCTGTTTATAAGGACTCCCCCAAACAGTAAAGGCTCGGCAGTACCGGGCAGCCTGCGCACTGCTTGCGAAAACGAGCTGCCGGCCGAATATATCGCTGACATTGCTGTCACCAGCAGCGAGCTGGAAGACCTGTTCCGCGAGAACGGCAGACTCCTGGGAAGGCTGAAGTGCATCCTGCTCCAGCTGGTGTTCAGCGCCGAAGCAGCCCATGACCCCGGTAATACGCTGGGCTTGCGGACTCCGATTATCCAGTGCGGTCATATTTACCTGATTTCGCCGGATCTGCTGTGGAGCAGCCTGCGATACCGGGCAGCCGTCGCTGCGATTGAAGTGGAAAACAGGTTTCCGGAGATTGCGGCCGGATGGCCGAACTCTTCGGAATGACTTCTAACAGCGCTGTTTGCAGTTCTCTGGCAAAGGGGTGATGCGGAGGCACACATCCGCAGTTGGTTGTTGCTCGTGTCTTGTGTAGAAAAAATACAAAATAAGCCTCCCTTAGGCATCGTATCTTTAGGCTGAACACAAATCACAACTCCCGGAATGGATGCAGGCTGCCTCGCCTGCTCCGTTCCTCTAGATGTAGCGATGAAAAACGGATGATCGAGATAGTGGGCTCTTGTGCGTGCTTTAGTTTGCTGTCTGCCAGTAGATGATTCTTGGGTCAGTGTTCTGCCCCCCGGAGCAAACCATCATTACCAAGCATTCATAGGAGGTAATCGATGAATCCAAGGAACACCAACGGTGGCACGAACCAAAGTCTGTTGACACTAGGGTTCGATCTCGGACTTGAGATGAACGAGGAAACAGTTACTGGTGCGGTGGCCAACCTCAAGCGCTACCTGCAGATGCACCGATTCATCCGCAAGAACGTGAACAATCAAGGGAAGTATCACGAGAACACTGCGCACTCTTACCCCGATATATCCCTCACCAATGACGCGAGGCTGACGTCGTTGGTCCGGGAAAACCCACTACTTCTCGCCACCTTCAGCTGTACTGCCAGGGATGTGGCACCCGTGGCGGCACAAGGGAGCCAGAGCCGAAGCCGCAAGCGTTTTTGGTATGATGCTTGCGCCGACATCGACGCTTGGCGCGTACACCGCCTGGTGTGCGACATGATCCACGAACAGGCGGGAAGACGGCTCAATGCCGCTGTCTCCAACGGGAAGGACGGGCGAGCGTACATAACTGCCGTGACCACAACCAAGCATGCACTGGCCAAGAAGCTCAAGGATAGATATGACGGCAAATACCATATTACCTACCATCCAACGTTGAACAGAATGCTGGCACGGCTTGTCTTCAGCCACAAGAATGCCCACTTACCTGGGAACGAACTTGGATTAGCAACCCCCATAGTGAAACACCGCGGGTCCCTCATCATCTGCCCCCGGCTTCTGATGAGGAGTTTGCTCTACCGGACACTGGCGGCCGCGCAGACCGCAGAGGTGTCGCGCAGCCAGAGCAAGAAAACTTAGCCGCAGTCCCAAGCAAGCCCAGGTTTCCGGAGCACACTGCCGTAAGGCCAGGGGCTCCGGGTGATCATACAAACAGCGCTGTTCCGACAAATGGAAGCAGGAGGCGATGGAGAGGCAGAAACACATTGCTTACGCTTTTCATCACAGTCAAAGAAAAAATACTGGGCACAACTCTTGAGCGCGAGGCCTGAGGAAGGGTGCAGGCTGCCTCACCTGCTCTCTTCGTCCGTAAACCATGTAGTTCTCTTTTCTCTCCATTAGATGAGAACCGCAGCGAGGCAGAGGAAGCTGGTCTTTAACTGCACAGCTTCCCTGCCCGAACGCTGCGGGCATTGCCGGGTAAAAGAAGGACTTTGGAAAGAAGCGACGAAGTTTAGAATGTGGTTCTGTACATTAACGCGCCCAAAGGAGAATGTATTTTTGAGCCACACCACACGGCGCAGCTGTTGAAGCGGTTGCGCCGTGTGGTTTTCTATGGGACAGTGCCCCAATAATGCCTTACAGTCTGCATGCTGGTATTCCGGACTAACAGAAAAAGAAAGGGGCAGTGTTCGCGTAGAACCTCATAGACGGATAGCGCTGGTGCCCAGCAGTGAGGTGATCAACTTTGAGATTGTGCCGTGTCGAAGAGATACCGCAGGAGCAAATAGCCGAGTTGTTCCGGGAACACTGGGGAAGCCGGAAAGTGGTCATCTCCAGCGGTGTCTACGACTGCGCTGAGCTTGATGGTTTCGCTGCGTTGGAGGATGATGGCACGATCATCGGCCTCATTACATACGTCATCCGGGCTGCGGAATGTGAGATCATCTCCCTCAACAGCTTGGTGGAAGGCAAGGGAATCGGCACGCGCCTGATCAACGAGGTGGAGGACGTGGCTCGAACCAACGGTTGTGAGGTGCTCAAAGTCACGACCACCAATGATAACCTCCATGCCCTGGAGTTCTACCAGAAGCGAGGATTCGTGCTGTCTCGGGTCATCCCCAACGCGGTTTAGAAAGCAAGGACGATCAAACCGGAAATACCCCTGATCGGAAATCACGGGATACCGATCAGAGATGAGATTGAGCTGGTGAAGGTGTTGGAACTAACATAAGAAAGCCGGCTGAACATCGCAGCCGGCTTCTCTTCTCTTCTGGCCTCCTTCGGCGTGCTTACCTCTCTGGATTCACACCGAAGATCGCTCTGAACTTCTCGGGGTCCACTTTCGGTTTGCGGTCGTATGTCATGAGGCCGTTGACCTCCTGCTCCACGTCTGTCAGCTGCGTGTAGCAGAAACCGCAGATCTCGCCCTCTTCCAGGATAACCTTCGTGAGCGCATCCATCCGCTGGAGCATCTCCGCATAGCTCTTGGCGGCCTCTCCATAGCCCCAACCTTCGGCGCCCTGCTCTTCAGCCTTCACCCCACCGTATTCGGTGATCATGATCGGCTGCCCTTGATACGGGAAACCGTCCAGCAGAATCTGATGCCCGTGAGTGAAGGCACGGGTATGGCGATCCTGTTTGAACGCGGCATACTTCCGCCTTAGGTCCTCAGCGTCTTGAGTGTAGTCGTGAATGGCGATAATATCCGTCACCGCCTGGTGCCAGCCGTCGTTGCCCACCACCAACCTGCTCGTATCCAAGCACTTCGTCAGATGATAGAGCGTGATCAGATAATGCACCAAGCGCGGATCGCCAGCGAGTTCCTTCTGGGTGAGCTGGTCTACACCCCACGATTCATTCACCGGCACCCAAGCTATGACCGATGGGTGGTTGTAGTGCTGGATGACGAGGCGCTGCCACTCAGCCGTGATATTCTGACACAGCTCTTCATCATAGATGTACGGCGCCGGCATCTCACACCAGGCGAGCAGCCCCAGTTTGTCGCAGAAATAGTAGTAGTACGGATCCTCAAACTTCTGGTGCTTGCGCGCTCCGTTAAAGCCGAAGGCTTTCGTCATCTCCACGTCGTAGCGAATCGCATCTACGCTGGGCGCAGTATAGACGCCCTCAGGCCAGAACCCCTGGTCCAACACCATGCGCAGGTAGTACGGCTTGTTGTTGAGGTAGACCTTACCGTCCTGGGCATGGACCTTGCGCATGCCGGCGTACGTCTGCACTTCGTCCAGCACCTGGCCGTCCTTGAGAAGAGCAAACGTGATATCGTAGAGCACAGGTGACTCGGGCCACCACAGCTCCGCGTTGGGGATCTCAACGGTCAAGATCCCATCTCTCCGGGAGATGATGTCCGAGAAGAACGTATGCTTTTCCTCCACCGCGGTGCTGACACTGGCCACCTGCTGGCCGCGCAGAGACACATCACATTTTAGCGTCAGGCCCGGCTCAAAGCCGCTCAGCCAGTAGTCAATGCTGAGCGTACCTTGATCGATGTCGGGAACCATGCGTACATGATCAAGATAAGTACTGCCCACAGCCTCCAACCACACCGACTGCCAGATGCCCGTCACCGGGGTGTACCAGCAGGCGAAGTTCTCATAGCGCGCTTTCTGCTTCCCTCGGGGCTGGCTGGTCAGGGGACGGTCCACCACCCTCACTGTGACGCTGTTCGCACCGGAACGCAAGAACGGGGTGATGTCCAATGTGAAGCCGGCATAGCCGCCCTTGTTCTCGCCCGCCAGATACCCGTTGATCCAGACCGTGGCCTGATAATCCACCGCACCGAAGTGGAGGAGAATGCGCTTACCTGCCCACTCTGGCGGAACAGCAAACGCCCGCTGATACCACACAATTTGGTGGGCCTCCTGGCTGTTGATCCCGCTGTACGGTGACTGGTAGCAGAAAGGTACCTCGATCTGCAGGGCGTTGGGCAGTGTGGTGCGGAACCACTCCTGCACGATTCCTTCATCTTTATCGTCAAATGTAAAGGACCATGGGCCGTTCAAAGTCTGCCACTGATTTCGTGCAAAGTGCGGCCTGGGATATTCGCTGCGTAGAGCCAAATCCACCTCTCCTCTCTCAAACACTAACCTTTCAAACCGGTAAGGGCAATACCCTGGATAAACTGTCTCTGGAACACAAGAAACACCAAGAATACCGGCAGCGACGCAATCACAGCACCGGCCATCTGAATCCCATACTCACGCCCATAGTAACCTGCGAGGGTAGATAGGCCCACAGGAAGCGTGTACATGTCTTGCGTAGAGATGGCGATCAGAGGCCACATAAAGTCGTTCCACGCCCAGACAAAAGTGACGATGGCCAGAGCAGACAAGGCCGGTTTCGCCAACGGCAGTGCCAGCTGTGCGAAGACCCGGTAGCGGCTGGCGCCGTCGATGGCCGCGGCTTCTTCCAGCTCCTGCGGCAGGCTCAAGAAGAACTGCCTCAGCATGAACACACCGATTGCTACTCCCAGCCGGGGTAAGATCAACGCCAAGTGGGTGTTCAGAAGAGAAGCTTCATTGAGCATGAAGAACAACGGGATCATCGTCACCTGGGCAGGTACCATCAGAGTCGCCATTACCATCATGAACAGGACATCCCGGCCGGGGAAATTGACCCGGGCAAAGGCATAGCCTGCCATGGAGTCGATGATCAAGACACCGACCGTAGCTCCCACCGCCACGATCACGCTGTTGAGGAGCCATTTGAACAACGATGCCCGCTCCAGCACACCCTGGTAGTTGCTTAAGGTGAAAACCTCGGGGATCCAGCGGGGAACCGCCTGCGTGATCATGCTTTCTGGCTTCAGAGAAGTGGAAACCATCCAGAGGACAGGCAGCACCCAGAGAATGCCTATGAGATACATGAGCAGTGTACCGAAAACCCTACCCCATGACATTTTTCGCCTGACTGCCGACATGCTACTGCCCCCTCCTTCCCATTATCCTCCACTGGATAAGGGTCAGCACAAACATGATGAAGAACAGGACGTAGGCGATGGCCGAAGCATAGCCCATGCGGAAGTAGCGGAACCCCTGCTCATACAAGTACTGGACAACTGTGCGCGTACTCCCATACGGGCCTCCCCCGGTCATGACAAATACCTGCCCGAACACCTGGAACGAAGCGATGACCTGCATGATGATGACAAACATCGTAGTGGGGCGCACCAGGGGAACGGTAATCCGCAGGAAGCTCTTCACCGGGCCCGCGCCATCGATCCGCGCCGCTTCATATAACTCTTCGGGTATGTCCTGCAGCGCAGCCAGGAACACGACCAAGTTAAACCCAACAGTCCACCAGATGGTAGCCAGCGCTATAGAAGGCATGGCAGTACGGGCCTCCGCCAGCCACCCTACGGGCGCTGCACCGAGTTTGCCTAAGTAGTAGTTGACCAGCCCGTAATTGCGCTGCAGCATCCAGCGCCAGACGATGCCCACAATGGAAACAGTGAGAAGATAGGGGAAGAAGATCATGCCCCGCACTGCAGTCCTGCCCCGGAAAGGATAGTTGAGGCCCGCGGCAAGAAGCAGGCCCAGGATTACCAGGGGAGGCGTGGTCAAGAGCACGAAGTAGAGAGTATGCCACAGCGAACTGCGGAAGTTGCTGTCCGTCCAAAGCTGGCGGTAGTTATCCAAACCGACGTAGACAGGATCGCCGAAAATCCCCCAGTTATGAAAACTCATGTAGAGCCCCTGGATCAGGGGATATAAGACCACGGTGACCAGTACGATTAAGAAAGGCAGCAGGAGCACGTAGCCGGCAATAGCATCGGAGGTGCGTTTGCTGAATCTGAAGGACTTCAATCTTGTTGCCCCCCTTTACTGCGGGATGATGTGGTGCCCGCTGGGGGCACCACATCACTGCGCTTTACTTCTAGCGCACAAGGCCGCCGATAATCTGCTCCAGCGTCTTGAGCGCTTCTTCCGGAGTCTTTACGCCGGCAGTTACAGCCTGTACTTCTTCGTTGAGGGCAGTCTCGATCTCGAGAATATTGGGATGCTGCGGCAGATATACCACTGTCTCCGCCTGGGCGGCGTAGTCCGGACGGTATGGGAGAGCCTTGAACTCTGGGCTCTCAAGCACGGACTGCCTGGTGGGAATGTGTCCTGCCAGCGCCCACATGTAGGAATTCTCGGTCATCCAGTTGACGAAGGTTAGGACGGCGTCCATCTTCGCCTTGTCAATGCCACCGCGCTGCACGGGAACGACAAATGCGTGAGAGTTGGCCCAGCCGGCAGGTGAATCGAACAGGGTCGGCCACGGTACTACGCCGAAGTTGAGGCCGTCAATCTGTTCGAAGTAGCCGGTGATCCACACGCCGTTGAAGTGCAGGGCAGCGTCGCCTTGGGCAAAGATGGCCACGGATTCATCGTAACCGATAACCAGTTCTGGATAGGCCAGCGGGATGGATGCCCAGAAGGTCAAGGTTTCCAGGGCTTCGGGGCTGTTGATGGTTACTTCATTGCCTACAAAGACGTCGCCACCGGCCTGTTTCAGGAAGGCATACCAGCCTCTCCAGCTGTTGCCAACGTATTCCACGCTGAGCGGATAGTGCCCGGCAGCATGGATGGTGTCGATCAAGGCACGGAACTCTTCAGGGCTTGTCGGAGGCTCAAACTCACCTGCGCTGTTGAGCAGGCCGAGCTCGCCCAGGATGTCCTTGTTGTAGTACATGACCCACGGATGGACATCGAGAGGAATTCCGTACTGCTTGCCTTGGTAGTTCAGGCCCGTCCAGGCACTTTCTACGTAGTCATCCACGGGGATGTTGCGGCTGGCTAGCTCGGCATCGAGAGGCAGCAGCATGCCCTGGTTGGCGTAGGCCGGGACGTGGGTGGTGTGCATGATGGCTACATCCGGCCCGATTCCGCCTGCGATGGAGGTGAGCAACCTGTTGTAATAGTCATCCCAGGTTACACCGCTTACTTCCACGCGGATGTCGGGATGTGTTTCGTTGAACTTCTGGACCATAGCCGACATGAACTCGCCGTCGCCGCCGCTGAAGTTGTTCCAGAAGTTGACGACGATCTGTGCAGAAACCGACTGAGCTGGCAGAGCAACAAGCACGAGAAGCAGAGCAACTACGAACAGCCTCTTCACAAGAAATACCTCCCTCTTAAGCTAAGGTCTGGACACAGTGGACAATTACAGCAGAATCTGTCAAAGCGAGCAACGTACTGTCTTCCTCAGCCATGGCTCCCTCCTTTCACACATGGGGTGTTGTTTCTCTCACAATCAACTCAACGGGGACGCGGACCACCTGGGGTTCCACGCCACTCCCGTTGATGGCTTTGCAGACATAATCCACAGCTACCTGGGCGAGCCTGTCCTTAGGGATCCTGACAGTAGTAAGTGCGGGTTGGTGGAAGGCTGCCCATTCGATATCATCGATACCGACCACAGCCAGATCCTCGGGGATGCGCAGGCCATGCCGCTGAGCAGCGTACATCACGCCCATGGCCGTCAGGTCGTTAACCGCCACCACGCCGAAGGGCGGCTTTAAGCGAGCGATGATCCGCTCCCCTAGCACCTCACCTGCGGTAATATCTGAAGTACCCGCGGGCCTGTGGTATGTCTCCACACTGGCCGCAATCTCTGTGTATCCTTGGCTCAGTTCTTTCCATGCGGCTGCGCGCTCAGAAAAAACCGGGTTGTGCGCCTCACCGAGCAGACGAGCGTCGGCCAGCACCAGCCGCTCATAGCCGCAGCGGTACAGATAGTCAAGGGCCAAGGCGATGGCCTGCCTGTTGTCGACGTAGATTTCCTGGAACATGCCCGGTGTTGTGGTATAGGGCTCGATTGCCGCCACCGGCAGGCGGCTGCGCTGCAGGAGCTTTGCGAGGTCAGGGGGCATCGTGCCCCAGGTCACCACTCCGCTGATTCGGTCCTGCACCAGGGCCCGAATCGCCTCCATAGTCTCCTCAGTCACCGCCAAATACGACAGGTAGAAACCTGCGCGGCTCACTGCCGCCTGCATCTGGTGCATCGCGACGCCGAAGAACGGGTGGGAGAAGAAACCCTCGGCACCTCGTGTCCGCCCCTCGTACAACGATAAAAAGAGAATCGACCTGTACTTCTTGCCCAAACGAAGATTGCGCGCTTCCCTGTTCGGCTGGTAGTTGAGACGCTTAGCGATCTCCCAGATGCGCTGCTGGGTCTCCTCGGCGATACCGAACTCATCTCCGCGGTTGTTCAGCACTTTGGAGACTGTTGTGACCGATACTTCTGCCACTTGCGCAATATCCTTCAAACGAACCATCGTCAGTTCCCTTTCAGAAACCTCGGTACTACAACGTTAATCTACAACGTTTGAGATACTGTATAGTTCCCCAACTCGATCGAAACTCCTTCTTAACTAACGCGTTTTTCTCGCCGGATGATTTACTTCTTCACAAGGAGTTCCTTTTGGAACAGGTGCTGGCGATGCTTGTGGCCGCCTGCTTGCGCCTGTACCTGCTGTAGGCGGCTCCGTCGGCGGTGCACCGCGAGCGCGCTACCTTGGGGTGGTAGAGGCCGCCCGGCCTATCCGAACAGGGCCGCCAGCAGCTCCTCACTGGCTGTATAGTCTCCCACGATCACATCGGCACCAGCCTTAACTAGGCGCTCACGCTTCCAGGTATCTACGCCCGCCCTGCGCTTCTCATCAGAGGCCACGCCCACAGCGATTCCGCCCACTTGCTTGACACACTCTATCTCCACAAACCCATCGCCAAAGCCCAGCAGAGCCCAGCCGGAAGGGATGTGCGGCAGAATCAGCTCGCGGATCACCTGCGCTTTGGAGAACTTGGTGTAATCATCAACGGCACCGTAGACTCCGCCGTTGAAGTATTCGCTGATTCCCAGCGCCTCTGCCTCGTCCACCACATACCGGTGGTCGGTGCCGCTGGCGAGATAAAGGGTCAGTCCGCGCTGGCGCAGTTCAGCCAGGAGCTCAACGCTGCCCCTGACCAGATACTCTTCTGGGCTCGCTTCTCCACTCTTCAGTGCCTGCACGCGATGAGAGATATGGGCCAGCAGCCGCCGGTTGTACTCCTCTTTGTACTTGAATGGGTTCAATGGGCAGCTTCCCCGCGCTGCTACCGCTTCTGCCAGCCAAATACATTGGTAGATGGTTTGGATACCGGTTGACCGATCAATGTACTCCTTCACCAGTGCCTCGATCTGCTCCACCGGTTCGCCCGGCGACGCTTCCGCCAGCACTTCCGTGAAATAGGAGTGCATGATCGGCTGCCAGCCTTCCCTGATGAGGGATATGGTTCCGTCAAAATCAAACAGAGCCGCTTTGAAGTCTCTGCAGATGCTGCGGTTGATCAACTCGATATTGGGCATCGGCTGTCTCTCCACTTGTTACATTGGTCTCATCTGGCCGGCCTGTCAGCGGCCGGCACCTCCTGCACTGGCATGCTCTCGGTGAACGTGTTCGTCGAAACGCGCAAATATCTCGTGTGGGCTCGCGGTACCGGTAGTCCCGATCTTCGTGATCGTAACGGATGCCACCAGGTTTCCGAAGAAAGCCGCCTCCTGCGGCGCCGCTCCGGCCGCCAGGGCAACGGCGATCCCGGCGCTGACGCTGTCGCCAGCCCCGACAGTATCGATGGGGCCTGTCACCGGCAGTGCGGGAACGTGCACTGCCCTGCTGCCGTCATAGGCCCACTGCCCCCGCTCCCCACAGGTGAGGAACACAGGCCTGCCGGTCATTCTGTACATGGTTTCAACGGCCCACACCGGCATTTGACCGGCGGAGTTCACACCCAGCGCCATACTGGCCTCCAGCTCGTTGGGCTTGATGATCACCTGTGTGAACTGGCCGATGCGCCGGCGAGAATCGACAAGGATAACGAGTTCAGGGTGCTTCGCCCCCAGTTCTTTGAGGGCCGCGCGAACCTTGGCTGTGATGACACCGCACTCCTCTTCTTCCACCTGATCGAGGACGATCAGCGCATCGCAGCTGGGGCCTTGGCCGGCGATAACAGAGACAAAGAACTCCTCGAGCCAAGCAGGCGTGGGAGTCCAGTTCTTGATATCCATCCGGTTGAGCTCTTCCAGGCATCCATTGTGTTCCAGGGTAGGCTTGATATATGTCGGTGTAACCCGCTCTGGGCTTTCCACCAAACCAGTGACATCCACTCCCTGCTTCTGCAGGCACATTTTCAGCTGGTGCCCGTAAGCATCACGGCCGATGGCACCGACGGCGGCAACGTTGCCCACGCCCAGGGCGGTAAGGTTGCTCACGACCGAGCCGGCTGCTCCAGGCGATGACTCTACCCGCACTACCTGGTGCACCGGCTTACCTGTCTCCCGAGAGATGTCCTTTTTATCTGGGTCAATAAACAGATAATGGTCAAGGAAGTAGTCGCCTATGACCATAATCTTCAGCTGCTGTGCCTTCTGCAAAATGCTTTCCAGCTTAGTCCTGTCCATGGCCTCCCACCCCGTCCTAGTCACTGTGTGCGGCTGACGATGCTGTGCCAGAGGCTGGCAATGGTGTCGCGATGGTCGCCTTCAACGTAGTAGCTGGCCCCGCCGTCGCGCACGGTCCGGACCAGTAGGGTCTTCCAAAACCGATGGTAGTACTCGGGCTGATCCTTGCCCGGCTCAGAATGGTAGTCGCGGGATCGGATGGGCTGCATGTCAAAAACAGCGGTGGTGAACTGCGTGATGCGTTTCCCTTCTTGGTGGGCCACATTTCGGACCATGGAAAGGGCCTTGAGGAACACCTCGGGGCCCATCACGGCGGTACCGATGTTCAGCAGCACGCCGCCCTCTAGGTTGCGCACGTTCTCTGCCAGGATGAGGAAGTCTGCATGGCTGCCTCGGCCGAAACTGGCTCCGTCGAAGTTGGGGTGGCCGTGGATGATGTCCTGGCCGATGCCCACATGGACGGTTACCGGTACTCGCAAGCGATAACCCGCGGCCAGGATGCTGATATCCTTGTTTGGGAAATCTCCCTCGTGGATGGCCTTACCCACCGCTTCACCGATACCCAGGCCCTGTGCCGCACCCTCCTTGACGATATCGTTGATGCGGCCCGTTTCCTGCCACAAACCGAACTGCCCTTCGCTGATGTACCGGGGCACGCTTTCTGATGTGCCGCCGATCAGGGCCAGTTCGAAATCATGGATCACACCGGCACCGTTCAAGCCTACATGCGAGATAAAGCCCCTTTCCATCAGGTCGATAACAAACCGGCTCATGCCCACTTTAATCACATGGGCGCCCATGAGGGCGATGACTGAAGAACCGCGCTCTCTGGCGGCAATGATCCGCGCCGCGATGGCGTCCAAGTCGGGATTCTCCATCGGGTGCGGGCACAGCAGCGGCTTAATGTCCTGCAGCCGCACCTGGTTTTCCCTTTCGCGCAAAGGCTTGAGCTGGATCTTGCTCACATCAAATCTGGGAAACATTGGGCTAGATACCTCCTCTCCCGCCGGGGCTCTCAGGCAGGCGCCGCACATACTCGATAAACCCCACCGCATCTGTGAGGTCGTCCAGAACCAGATCTGGCTGGGCCGCCATCAGCTCGTCCCGGGAAAAACTGCCGGTGGCCACAGCAACGGCATAGAAGCCGTTGTCTCTGGCACACTGGATGTCGCTGGGTGTGTCACCGATTACCACTATCTTCGAGAAAGCTTCCTGGTACACCTCTGCCGCCCGGGCTGCGGCAGCAGCTATGATCTGACTGCGGGTGTTCCCGTCCTCGGCAAACCCGCCGGTCGGGAAAACGCTGTCTACGTTGTGCCGGGCAAGCTTCACGCGGGCCCCGGCCTGGATGTTTCCTGTCCCCAGGGCCAACACCATGTCCTTTTCCTGCCCCAGTCTTTCCAGCAGCTCCCGCAGCCCGGGAGCCAACACGCCGGGGTCTTCCTTGACTGCCTCAACCAGCTCAGCGAGGTAGGCGCGGATCAGTTCTGGGTCCCGTTCGTCCTCCTGATGAAGCCCTGCCAGATCCAGCACTTCTCGCAAAACGATAAAATCCGTTTTTCCGCAGGACCGGGACAGCTGCTCGCGCCTGACGGTGACGTTGTGCCGCTTTTGCACTGCCCTTAAGTAAGCCGTGATGCCAGCATTGCTGCCGAGTATGAGTGTTCCGTCGATGTCAAACAAGAGTAAGGCCTTCACAACGTGCCTCCTTGTGCCGTTATCGCTGGTATGAAGAGGGGCTCCCAAGGAGCCCCTCGCTCTACTAGTACTCCTCCGCAAGCTGTTCGATAGTCCTGGCCGCCAAACCCAATGCGTCCTTGGCCGAGGACGAACCGAGCAGGATACTGGAGAGGGCCTGGTTCATGGCCTCGTGCATTTCCGGGTAGAAAGGCGGCCCGGGCTGGCCTTTGGCAATGGCAAGCGAATCCCTCATCAGCGCGTAGTACTCTTGAGGTTCCATAGCTGGATCCGCCAGCACAGACAGCCTAGCAGGGGTTCCCCCGGCTTGCGCCATGATCCTGGTCCCCTCCTTGCTTGTGAGGTACTTGTAGAACTCCCAAGCGGCCTCCTTGTGTTTGGAGTTGGCGTTCAGCAGGAGAATTTTGCCCTGCTGGAACGGGGTGCGGTAAATGGTGCCGTCCTCCTGGCGGACCCCGGGAACCATGGTGATGCGGATCTTGTCCTTGTAGGGGCTGTTCCCCATCTGAATCTGCGGATAGGCCGCGTTCCAGTAGGGCCCTGCCATGGCGATTACGCCTGTACTGAGGGCATCGAGGACGTTGGAGAACTCCCAGGAGTAGATGTCTGGGGCTACAAGGTTCTCCGCAGCCAGGGCACGGTAGAACTCACCGGCTTGGACAGCCCCTTCAGTTGCCACACCCACGCGGTTGTCATCGTCCAGGATAGAGCCGCCCATGGACCACATGATGGTGTAGAACACCTTCGGCTGTTCGGACCCGGCAAGGGCGGTGAAGCCGGTGCCGAAGAGCGTCGGTGAATCGGGGTTGTGACAACGAGTCCACTTCTTCGCCATCTCGAAATACTCATCCCAGGTCTGAGGCGGTTCGGGGATGAGGTCTTCCCGGTAGTACAGGAAGTGGGTGCTCACGTCGAAAGGCAGTGCGTAGACTCTGCCCTTGTAGGAGTAGAGGAACGGGAAGTCTTCCAGATCGTACTCCGCCAGATCGGTGTACTTGGCATCATAGAGGTAGGTGTCGATGGGTGCGATTACGCCCGCCTCAGCCAGGGCCCCCACATCGACGTCGTTGGCTTGAGCCAGGTCAAAGGCATCGGTACCGCCCAGGAGCTGGGTATGGACCGCCGCGTAGAAACCGGAGCGCCCAGCTTCCATGATCTCCACTGGATTACCGGTCTTCTCCGTGTAAGCTTCGGCCACGGCGCGAATGGAGTCCGCTTCGACACCGGTCCGCACGAACACGACGACCTTGTCCAGCGGTTCAGCCGCGGCCGCCCAGGCACTGGCCAATACCAACAGGACGATGGTCAACACTACAAACAGCTGTCTTTTCATAGATCTCCTCCTTTGAACGCGATGTTTTACCGATGAACCAGCGTAAGTTCAGCAACTCCTCCTTTCTCACTTGATAGCACCGAGTGTCAAACCTTTGACGATGTACTTCTGCAGGAACACTGACAGGACGAAGACAGGCAGTACGATCACGCTTCCGGAGGCAAAGACGGGCCCCCAGTTGATGGCATAGCCGGTGATGAAGTCGCCTGCTGCCACAGGCAGCGTTTTGACGGCTGTAGCGGGAGCCAGCACCATGGCAAAGAGATACTCGTTCCACGCATTGATAAACGTGAGAATGAACGTCGTGATCATCCCAGGGGTGACCAACGGCAGCACTACATAGACCAGTGCTTGGAACCGAGATGCGCCGTCCATCATGGCGGATTCCTCCAAGGCATAGGGAACCTCGTCAAAGAAGCTCTTCATCACCCAGATGACGAAGGACAGGAGGAATGAGCTGTTTGCCAGGACGAGAGACGTCAAGGTGTTGATCAAGCCCGCCGTCCGAAAGAGGATGAAGAGGGGCACGATCAGGACCGGAGGCGGCAGCATGCGGGTGAAGAGGACCCAGTAGGAAAAAGGAGCACCGCCAAAGCGAAAGCGGCTCATGGAATAGGCGGTCAGCCCTCCTGCCACCATGGTCAAGAAGCAGGCGGCGACGGCCACCACCACGCTGTTTCTCAGGTAATGGAAGAACGGGTACTTCTGGAAGATGGTACGGTAGTGTTCCAGGGTCGGCTTGAACACCCAGACCAGGTCGGTGGCGGCAATTACATCCGCCTCTTTGAGCGAACCGAGGAACATCCATAGGAACGGAACAGACCACAGCAGTACTACCAGCAGAATTGCGGCGGTGAGGAGAAGTTTGCCCGCCAGTCTCTTCACGGTCATGAAAGGTCACCTTTCTGACGTTAATCTCTGGAACACAAAGTACAAGCCGATAGTCATCAACGCTACGATGATGGACAATGCCGAACTGCTCCCGTAGTTGTGGCTGCTGAGGCCGAGGGTGTGGATGTGCACGTTCAGGGTCCGGGTAAAGGGGGCGTTGCCGAAGAGAGCCCAGATCATGCCGAACGTCTTCATGATGTCAATTCCCCGGATCACCACCACCACGCCGATGACGGACTTGAGCATAGGTAGGGTGACGTAGCGCAGTGTCTGCCAGTAGGATGCGCCGTCCACCTTTGCTGCCTCAAATGGTTCCGGCGGAAGAGAATGCAGACCTGCGGTGAGCAGCAGGAAGACCATGGGCGTCCACTGCCAGGTATTGGTGAGGATAATCGACAAGAAGGCATAGTTGAAGTTGAACTTGGTCACCAGCCATTCGCCGATCAAAGAGATGTCCTTAAAAAACGGCAGGGGCTGGTTGGTGAGCCAGGGCTGCGGTGCGATACCCAGCTTGCCCAACACCAAATTGATAAACCCGTTGTAGAAGTTGAGCATGTGCTTCCAGACCATGCCGACGACGACAGAGTTGGTCATGATCGGAAGCAGCAAGATGGTGCTGACGACAGGTTTGAGGCGGAAGGGCCGGTCAAGCAGAAGCGCCAGGAACAAACCGAGCACCAGCTGGATGGCTACGCCGAAGAAGAGCAGCTGCAGGCTGCGGACAAGGCTGGGGACAAACAAGGGATCGCTGCGGATCAGGTCGATGTAGTTCTTCAGGCCCACAAACGGCCAATCGCTGTGGAAGTTGCGCATGGCGACACGATGCAAGCTGACCCAGATCAGATAGGCGATTGGCAGCACGATCACCGCCACCATGATGCACACACTGGGGATGGCGAGGAAGTACGGAAAGAGCTTTTCACTTACCTGAGAAAGCCACAGCAAGTACACGAGGAGAGCAACTACCAGGCCACCAACAATGGTTGTGGCGCTGAAGCCGCAAGCGGCGGCAAGGTAGGCCACCGCGAGCAGGCCTAAGAGTGATGCAAACACGCTGATTTGCCTGCGTCTCATGGGCGGTTTAACTGCGTTCATCTTGCTCATCTCCCAGCAACATTTTTCGCTTGCGAAGGACAACGGCCACGCACAAAGCATCGAGAGCAGCGATTTGTGAGACACGCGACGCCCCCGCGTCGCTGAACAGGGCCGGAGAGTTGGTGGCGGTAAGTAGCACCACTTCCGCGGCTTTGGCTAAGGGAGAGTCAGGTGAATTGGTGATAGCGCAGGTGCGCAGGCCTCTTTCTCTTCCCACTCGCACCGCTTCCACCACGCTGGCTGTTTCACCGGTATGAGAGATGGCCACCACCACATCGTCGGGCCTGGTCCGCTTGATGGCCTGTGCGTGCACCAAGGGGTCGGTGTACACCACGCACCGGAGGCCCTGCCTTTGGTATTGAATGGCGGCGTTCTGGGCGATATGGCCGGAACCGCCGTGAGCATAGAGTTCGATCATGTTGGCATCCGCCAGCCACTCCACTGCCTTCCGAAAAGCGGCTTTGTCCATCTGCTGGGAGGAGGTAATGAGGGTGTCCTGAAGGATGGTGAACACCTTCTGCAAGATCGCCTCTGGTTCATCATCGGCTGTGATCTTGGCATAGGGAGAGACGTCGGTCCGAGCTTGGAGGCGATCCTGCAAGAACGCTTTCTTGAACTCCAGGAAACCGGAGTAACCGATCTTCTGGCAGAACCGGATGACGGTGGCTTCGCTTACCTTGGCTTTTTGCGCCAAATCAGTGACGTTCAGGAACGTGTCTGTAAGGGCGTGATCAAGCAGGTACTGATAGACCCGAGCCTCGGCGGGGCTCAAACGAGCCCGGTGGTTTATGATCCTGGTTCCAGTCTGCTTATCTTCGCGGAGCGTCAACATCACCACATCCTCACAATTCTGTTACAAGCTATTCGCTGCTTCTGGAGTATTTCCTTCTATTGTCTGAGAGATCATGTAGATTTTTTTACAGCATGAAGTCCCCATTTCGGCGATGACCTGATTTGCTGAGGGGCTTCTTCACCCAGTACAGGGCAACACGGTTCGTTCGCCCTCATGCAGCAGCGCTGGTGCCGACATTTTTTGCATGCATAGTTAAAGCTGCGTTTCCCGCTCCGCAACCTGGTTGACATCCATCGTTTCCCGACGTACACTGGGATAGTGGCAGAGCGCACAAACTTATCTATGGAGAGGTGGAAGTATGAAGAACTGGAAGCGCATTGGTATTCTTACTGTCATTCTTGTTTTTGCCTTGTCCGTATCTGCCCTGGCTTGGAATGACGGAGTCTATGTTGGGAAGGCAAATGGCCACAACGGCCCCCTCAGCCTGGAAGTTACCGTGACTGACGGCAAGATTGCGGCCATCAAGGTCCTGGAGCACAAAGAAACTCCCAACATCTCCGACGCCGGCTTCAAAGTGGCTGACACGATCATCGCCAAGCAGAGCCTGAAGGTCGACACCGTAAGCGGCGCCACCGTAACCAGCAAAGCGGTTATTGCCGCCGTGAAGGATGCCCTCACCGGCGCCTGGTCCGACGGTAAGTACATCGGTGAAGCCAAGGGCCACAACGGCCCACTTACGCTTGAGGTTGAAGTGGTAGATGGCAAGATCGCCAACATCACCATCCTCAGCCACAGCGAAACTCCTATGCTTTCTGACGCAGCATTCAACACAGTGCCTGCCGCCATCATCGCTGCTCAGTCCACCCAAGTTGACGCTGTTTCCGGCGCAACTGTAACCAGCAAGGCCGTTATGGCTGCTGTAAACGACGCTCTGTACAAGTAAGAGAAAGCATAGTTCCATTGAGAAGATAAGCCACCGATTATAGGGTCATCGCCCAAGCGGTGGCTCTTCTTTTTTTGTTTGCTTTTCGGTCATGGGACTGATCATTGACGCAATGACCGCCCAGCTGGTATAGTGAAAGTGAAATCAATCACAATATCAGCAGGAGGAATGAAGCATGAAAAGAATCACCGCCCTCGGCCTAGTGCTCGCACTGACCCTGGGAATCGTCGGAACCGCGGCTGCAGCAAGTTTTGATGCCAGCAAACTGATCGACTGGTACGTCGGCGAGCAGAAGTTCCAGACCGTGAAAAACGGCGCCTGGTCCCAAAACCCTGCCGACCGTCCCACTGATGAAGAGCTGACCAAGATGCTCACGATGGCCACCAGTATGCAGAGCGCCGTTCATTGGACCCCCTGGTACTTTATCGTGGTGAAGGATGTTGAAGAACAGAGAAAGATCATCGGTGACCGCTGGGGAGCTCCCGAAGATATGGCCACCGAAGGCACCGTAACCGTTTTGGTTCTGGCTGACCAGATCATCACTGAAGAAGAAGGCCATCTGTCCCCTTACGAGGGCTACTACATGAACACTCCCAAGTATGCTTACTTTGACACTGGTGCAGCCTGCGCCCTGCTCCAAGTGGCGGCCTCCTCTCTGGGCTACGGCACCCACTACTTCGGTACCATCAACGGTGAGTATGCTCCCTTTGATGTGGCCGATGGGAAGTATCAGTCCATGAGCCGCTATGTATCGGATGAAGATATGCGCGGCTGGGGTTACATGGCCGGTGCTTATGGTGAAGAGCTGAACCCCGACTACATCTACCCTGTCAAAGGAAACTGCGTGTTTGTAGCTGCTATCGTGATCGGTAAGCCCGCCGCTGAGACCGACATCGACGTCATTACCTGGGCTACCAACAGAGCACGTCCACAGAACTGGACCTTCTGGGACTAAGGAATAACAGTAAGAATCACACTCGTTCGAACAGAGGGGCTGTCGGCTTGAGGCCGACAGCCTTTTTGCATACGCCCTCGCCCCCAGGAACCATGGGTTCCCCTACGTCTTGGAGGAGCTGAGCCTCACAGAGAGAAGCAACTAGACAGGATCAACAGCCTGTCCGGATGTTGATCAGTTCGGTCCGTACAGGGGTGGAGCAGATGAAAATCCTTGTCATTGAAGACGATGCCCATATTTCCTTTGCCCTCCAGCGTTTCTTTGCCGCCCAGGGGCACGAGGTTACAACCTGCCTCACCATAGACGAAGCATTTGCCATCCATCCCGGAGGCCAAGATTTCATCATCTTGGATCTTAACCTCCCCGACAGCGACGGCTTCGAGTACCTCTCCCACATCCGCTCTGAGAAGATCAACACTCCCCTCTTGATCCTCACCGTCCGGGATCAAGAACAGGAAATTGTGCAGGGGCTGAAACTGGGAGCTGATGACTACCTGACCAAACCCTTTTCCCTGCCTGTTTTGAAGGCCAGGATGGAAGCAGTCCTCCGCCGCTCTGCGTCCAGCTCCGAAGCGGATCGCCTCCACTGCGGCCAGCTGGTGCTCGACAAAGGGGCCAAGACTGCTTTCCTAGCCGGCCGTCCCCTGGATCTCAGTTCTAGAGAATATGAGCTCCTGGAACTCCTCATGGAAAACAAGGGTTTCACCATACCGCGGGAACGAATTTTGGACCGCATCTGGGGCTGGGAGCGGGGAGATGTCTACGATAACACTCTCTCCGTCACCGTCAAACGCCTCCGGGAGAAGCTGCAGCCTTACCAGGAGTACATCCGTACGGTGCGCGGCATCGGTTACCGGCTGACGGAGGGAGAAGAATGAAGTATCAAGGGCTGAAAACACCCTTCTTCGCCTTGGCTTCCCTGGTGGGAACCTGCCTGATCATAGGCTTCAACCCTCGTCTGGACTGGGTTACCCTCTTCTGGCTGTCTCTCCTCGCCGCTGTCCTAGCGGTAATCCACATCTATTGGGAAAAGAAGGAGGATGATCAGCTGCGGGAGTTTGCCCAGCACATATCCGCGCTGCTTCACTCGCCAGGGGAGCAGCACAGTGAGATCCCACTTCCTGAATGTCTCGGCGCTGTTCTCGATGAGATCCAAAAGACCCACATCAGCCTCAACAACCTGCGCGAGGAGGCCCTGTGGGCCAAAGAGCAGATGAAGCGGAACATGGAAGATGTAACCCATCAGATCAAGACGCCGCTAACAGGGATCATGCTCTTCCTCGATCTTTTGGAGTCAGATCCTGAACACGGGGAGGAGTACCGCCAGCGTATCCGCCAAGAGGTGGAGCATCTGCTCAACCTCAGCAGCCTGCTGCTCAAGCTTTCTTCTTTGGATGCAGGCTCTGTTCTCCTGAAGAAAGAACCATTTTCCGCTAAAGGCCTTCTCTTAGACGTGGAGTTCAGTTTAGATCCCCTCCTGCGCAAGCAGGAAGTATCTCTGGAGGTTGAGGGCGAAGACTATACCCTGGTGGGCGATCGTGTGTGGCTCATGGAAGCCCTGCTCAACATCGTTAAGAACGCAGTAGAGGTATCCCCCAGAGGAGAGCGGGTGAGCATTCTGCTGCATCAAAATGCCATCTACCAGAGCATCACGGTGCAAGATCGAGGACCGGGGCTCAACGCAGAACAGCAGAAGCGGATCTTTGAGCGCTTCTACAGATGTGATCCCCGGTCCCCAGGTTTCGGAATTGGCCTTCCCCTGGCTCAGACTATTGTCAGGCAGCATAACGGCGAAGTCTTAGTACGCTCTCTCCCCCAGGGGAGTGAGTTTGAAGTGCGTTTTTACCGCGTTTAGTGCTGGCGCAGCGTTTCCGCTATGCTCTGGCTTAGGGCCTTCTTCCGGCCGCTCCCTGAGGCGGCCCACACCCCCACTAAGCTGATGGCAGAGAAGAGGGCTAAGAGCGGGTAGTTGAGGTTCAGCGCTATCTGCCACGGTGAGAACATGAAGCGTTTTGCGGCCGCCACTGCACACAGGGCCGCTGCCAGCAGCAGAGCATACAATCGAAAGACTCGGCGCATGAGGAAGTACGCCTCGTATCCCAACATGCTCCGCAGCTGGCCCCCGGTCATCCCCGCACTCCGAAGAAGGGCAAAGTCACGGGTGCGGGCTTGGATGTTCAAGTGCACAGTGTTGTAGGCATTGGATACACCGATGATGACCAACAGAACCTGCACCGAGACGGTGAGGAGCAGTTCATTCCGGTACTGCTCCTTTTTGCTCGCCGCTTTGGTCAGGTCGTTGCTGGCGAAGAGATCGGATTCTGGGATATAGGCCCAGACCGCGGCAAGGACAGCGTCCGTAACTGCGGCGAGATCTTCCCGATCGGCACTCACCTTGATCTTATAGGTAAACGGCCGTTCCGGGCCCACCAACCCCTGCTCCAGCCGAAACGCCTCCAGCTGGGAAAGAGACGTGAAAAGGGCGATCTCGTCGGGCCACAGGGGATTGAGTTCATAGGGGAACCCCTCCACCCGCCCGGCAATCTTCAGACTATAAACCTCCTCTGTCCACTCGTCCACTGCTACAAGTTCAGCGGCATTGGCAGCTGAGAGGGGGATGTACCGGCGCTGGCTGTAGGCTCGCTTGGGGTCTTCCGCGGTTCGATCCAAGAGCAAGAAACCGTCCAGGTTTTCCCCCTCTAAGCCCATGCGCTGCAGCAGCGCAGCATAATCGTTGTCTGCAAGCCCGTAGATAGTGACTGCGGGACGGTACTCCCCATCGCCTGCCCTGGCGCTTAAGAACTCCTCTGAGAGGAAGCCGCTGTTCTTCTCAGGCAGGTACCGCAGGCTGAAGTTGCTGAGGACATGGAGTTCATGGACGTCTTGAACGGCCTGCAGGCCTTGCCAGAGAGTCTGGGGGGCCTTCTGTACGGTTAAGAACGTGCAGGTCAGGTTATACGGTGAGGTTGGGATATCGTATCTTTCCTCCAGGTCACGCTGGGCTTGGAACACGAGAACGGTACTGAAAACCAACCCAGCCAAGGCCATAGCCACGGCCATGCCCCGGAAGGAGTGCCGGCTGCTCAGGTAGTTGTCCACAGCAAGGCTGCGGGCGATGTTCCTGCCGTACTCTGGCGAGCGCCGGGGAACCTTAATCCTCTCCCCCACATCGCCTCTGATGGCTTCCACCACGGTTAAGCGGCTGCTGCGCCAAGCGGGCTTCAGGGCAGCCAGCAGCACACAGAGCAAAGCCAAGAGAAAGAGAAGCGCAAAGACCCAAAGGTTTGGCCTGACCCAGCTGAACTTCTCTGCCACGGCCCCATAGCCCACTCCGGCCGTCTTATTGTTGAGCCACATGAGGTAGAACAACACATTCGTAAAGGCGTAGGACAGAACAAGCCCCACTAGGATGGGCCCCATACTCAGCTGCAGCGCCTCCTGGATGACCATCCTCTGCACCTGCTTAGGGGCCATGCCGCTGCTTTTCAAAAGGCCTATGCGCCGCAGATCCTGACTGCTCCAGACGTTGAAGGCGTTGTAGATCATGATCACGAACAGCGGCACGGCACAGGCCATCAGAAACACACGGGGGCTCCAGCGCTCCACGAACTCCCGGGAGGGGATCAAGCCGGAAGGAAAGATCAACTTCCCCTCCAGGTAGCGGGTGTTATAGTGGAGGGCGCCGGCTTTGATGAGTTCTTCTTCCCCCTTCCCCAACTCCGCCAGGAGCTCGCGAGTTAACGAGTAAGTATCCCTTTCACTGCGGAACCAGATGGTAGCGTCAACGGTTCCCCCATCGGCGAACAGCTCCTTAGAATCAGTGAAGGAGAGCTGGCCGAAAAAGCGGTACTCCTGCTCAAAACTGTACAGGTGGTCTGGGAAGGTTCCGCAGATAGTGAAGGCTTCGGAACCGAGATACACCGTGCTGCCGATGGTGTACTCTGGGTTCTCGAGAAGAAAGAGCTTGGGCACGAAGACTTTCCCTGGCCCCTGAGGCAGCCTCCCTTCCAGCGAGCGAGCCTCGCTGGAGAAATAGGTGTCAAACAGGGCGGCTGTCTGGAGATAGAGACTCACCTGGGAGCGCCGGAACGGTAGGTCGGCAAAGTGGGCAGGCTTGGCGATCTCAATCCTTTCCACGCCTTTGTTTTCCGTAAGTGACTCGAAGTCATCTGCGGAGAGGCCAAAAAGCTGCACATGAAAATCGCCAAAGAGTTCTTGATGGCACCTCCACTCGCTGAGCTCCAGCTCACTGTAGATAAAGAGCAGGGTTCCCAGCATGATTACGGCCACCAAAACCGCGGCGCGCAGGGCTGGGGAGTTCCCCCGCAGCTTGACATTGGCCCGGGCCAACTCAGCGATGATGCTCATGGCTGGGCTCCCTCCTTTCCTGCAGGGAACCGTCCACCATGGCCAACACCCGATCGCAGGAAAGAGCTACTCTGTCATCATGGGTGATCAGCACCAGGGTGGTTTGGAACCGCTGGTTGACCAAGCGGAACAGGGAGGTGATCTCCTCGGTGTTTCTGCGGTCTAGATTGCCAGTGGGCTCGTCGGCCAAGATGAGTGCTGGGCGGGTGACGAGGCTGCGGGCGATGGCCACCCTCTGCTGTTCTCCTCCTGAAAGCTGCTGGGGATAGCGGTGAAGTTTGTCCGCGATACCCAAGGTATGTAGGATCTCCTCTACATAGCTTGGATCGGGCCGGCGCCCGTCCAGGAGCAAGGGCAGCAGGATGTTCTTCTCCACGGTTAGGTTGGGGATCAAGTTGAAGAACTGGTAGACAATGCCGATCTGGCGTCTTCTGAAGACGGCCAAGTCCGTTTCGTTCAGGGACGTAATGTCCACCCCGTTGATAAACACCTTCCCTTCCGTGGGGCGATCGACGCCGCCCAAGAGGTGCAGCAGGGTTGATTTCCCAGAGCCGCTTGCCCCTACAATGGCCACATGTTCACCCTTTTCCACCGAAAGGTTGACCTGGTTCACAGCCACAACTGATTCGCTGCCAGGGTAGACTTTAGTGAGATTCTGCGCTACAAGGACCGCCATGGTGCTCTCCTTTCCCTTTGATCTACCCCAATTGTACCGCTCCTTGGTGACAGGAAAGTGACACACCAGAAGAATACGGTGAAGGAGAAGGACATGCTGGACGAGTGCGTTCCAGCATGATGGAGACGCCCATACTCAGAAGGCCCGCGTTTGGATTCCGCTGGGTTCTGAACCACGAAGTTCCCCGATCACAAGAGGTTTTGGCAAGCCCTTTCTGGCATGTGCGGTAGTCAAAGGAGCCTGAAGACCGGGAAGCTTGGTCAACCATTACCGCGTTACTAATCTACTGCGTACGGAAGCCCATGGGCCAGGAGATGACATTACTTCGAAGTGCTCAGGGCGCTCCGGAGGTGTGAGTTTTTGACCCTGTGTGCCTGGGGTATGGCCGCGCTATGCGATCGTCAACATAAATCTGATCCACTGGCCGTCTAAAAGTGATCCACTCGCGCTTGCGTAAGAGTGATCCACTTGGCCGTCTGTTTTTGGTAGTATAAGAATGGCGAAAATGGCAGTCTAATTTTCCAGAGTTGGGTAGAAAAAGGAGTCACCGCATAGCACCCTGGAAATAAGCCTCTAAGCAACTTGTTTGTAAGGAGGCA
>Ga0134103_1000348_pt1 | contig 57002 bp, 35 predicted proteins | sample 14_taG_2_FD_94445 | JGI IMG/M metagenome (GOLD analysis project Ga0134103, IMG submission 94445) | Switchgrass degrading microbial communities from high solid loading bioreactors in New Hampshire, USA - 14_58_20_212_A1 metaG | ecosystem: Engineered > Bioreactor > Semi-continuous > Anaerobic >...
CTTATTCCTTACACCTTAACCCTTTCACCTGTTAAAATGCAAACCCCGCAGCAAATGAAGATTTCTCCTGCATCTGCTACGGGATTTTGGAACGGACTTTATTTTTATGGAGCGAACTTTATTTTAATGGAGTCAACTTTATTTGAATTATACAACAGTTATTGTTTCATACTTTCACAGCTATTCAACGGTTACGCTCTTTGCCAGATTGCGCGGTTTATCAATGTCCAGTCCCTTGTTGGCAGCTACATAATAAGCGAACAACTGCAGGTAGATAACCGACAGGGATGGAGCAAACAAATCATTGATCTTTGGTATCTCTATGATCTCAAGCCTTTCACTCGGCTCTGCCTTAATGCAGTTTCCAATAAAGAGCACCTTGGCCCCGCGGCTTATAACCTGCTCAACATTGCTGTAAATCTTTTCATACAATCTTTCGCAGCAGGATATGGCCACAACAAGTGTATTCTCTTCCACCAGTGAAATGGTTCCGTGTTTCAGCTCACCGCCCGCATATGCCTCGGAATGGATATATGAAATTTCCTTCAATTTCAGTGAGCCTTCCAGGGAAATGGCATAGTCTATATTTCTGCCTATGAAAAAGATGCTTTTATATCCTATGCAGGTAACGGCAAATTTCTGAATGGAATCAATCCGTTCCAGCATTTCAACAACTTTACCGGGCAAGGAGGCAATATCGGCAATCATTTTCTCTTCAGTTTCACTTGTTATTCTACCAAGCTTCCTGGCAAATGCCACGGCAATTATATAAAGAAGCACGAGCTGGGCAGAAAAGGCTTTAGTTGTAGCCACTGCAATCTCCGGGCCTGCAATTGTGTACAGGGTATAATCGGTTTCCTTGGCAATGGTGCTGCCGATAACATTAACAATTGATAATGTAACAGCTCCCCTTCGTTTGGCTTCTCTCATTGCAGCAATGGTATCTGCAGTTTCACCGGATTGGCTTATTAAAATAACTAGAGTGTTCTTATCGATGATAGGATCTTTATAACGGAACTCACTGGCCAGTTCCACTTCCACGGTCATGCGGCAGAGCCGTTCAAACACATATTTTGCCACCATACCGGCATTGTATGCCGAACCACAGGCTGTAATTACAATCCTGTTAAACCTGGAAATATCCAGGCTGTCGATAATTCTACGGTTATCCCCATTGCCCATGGCAGATTGAATGGTATCCTTCAAAACCCTTGGCTGTTCCATTATTTCCTTGAGCATAAAATGCTCGTAACCGCCCTTTTCAGCACTGTCAAGGCTCCATGTTACAATCTCGGGCTCCTTGTGTATAGGCTCTTTGTCCATGTTGTAGAATTCAACCTTTGATTTGGTCAGTACAGCGATTTCCTTGTCATTCATATAATAAACCTTGTTTGTATGTGAGAGGACCGCAGGCACATCCGAGGCAATAAAATTACCATGTTCTGAAACACCAATAATCAGCGGATTATCCTTCTTAATGGCAACCAACTTGTCTGGTTCATCAAGGCACATTATTCCCAATGCATATGAGCCTTCCAGGGCATTGGCTGTCTTGATGACAGTATCAACTATGTCTCCGGTATGATAGTATTCAGCCAGCTGAGCAATGACCTCGCTGTCGGTCTGTGAAACAAAAGTAATTCCCTTCTGTTCCAGGCGCTCTTTTATTTGCTTGTAATTTTCTATAATACCGTTATGTACTATAGCAACCTTGTTTTGACTGCCCAGATGAGGATGTGAATTGATATCCGACGGTTCCCCGTGAGTAGCCCACCTGGTATGTCCAATGCCCATAAAACCTGATATCGGACGCTGGTTAACCAATGATTCCAGTGCTGACAGACGACCTTTTTGTTTAACAACATTAAAACCATCTTTATCCATAACTGCAATACCGGCAGAGTCATATCCCCGGTACTCCAATCTCTTAAGTCCGTCCAGTATAATGGGTACTACATTTTTTTTACCTACATATCCAATAATGCCGCACATAGGCTTACCTCCTTAAATCAAGTCTTAATTTTGCAATGGGATTTATCTGATAACTCAGTAATACATATTACTCAACTCCTGCTTGACTCTACTATATTCCCGCCATGCTTGTGGATAATAATGGTATATGATGTTAAAACAGGGCTTAATTTCTTTTTTTACCATTATTATGTCTAAAAAACCGGCCTTCCTGTCAAAGGCCATACATTGTAGCGATACTATCAAGAAAGGCGTTCATTACATAATGCGGGTATTTAACAGTTAGGCACAAAACCCGGATTAAAAACAGGTATCACATTATCTAATGAACGCCGTTGTTCAAATAGTAATATTATATGTTCTGACCGTATAATTGTCAATTGCCGTTTTAGTCACTAATTTATCCTCAGGGTGCCATCATCATGTAAAGTATTATATTTTATTCTTATTCTTATATTTACTCAATATAATCCACTATTATCTTTATGATATAAAATATACACCATTCAAGGTTATTAAACACTTACTAATATCCGTGCTTATTTAGCCCGGTAGTCCATACCCATATACTTGTCGCCGTTTCGCAATTCTTCAATCATCTGGGAAATTCGTTTTTCTCTTGTTTCAGGTCTTTTTGCCTTCAATATCCAGCCTATATAATCATTTTGCTGATATGGCGGCCTTTTCCTGTATGCATCCATCAAGTTTTCCCTTACAAGCCGCTCCTCCACATCTTCGGGCATCGGGTTGATTTTCCGTTTCAGTCTTGAGGTATCCATCATACATTCCTCCCTTTCTTCGGCTTCGGCAATTGCATCAATTTCTACAAACAGTAAAGATTAAAGCTGTCTTCTTAACCCCCGGGTGAAATTACCTGATTGTGGACTTTGAAATCAAACAATCCTTCCGGGCTGGTATTTTTCTTTCAGCTCACCCATAAACACATACACTTATTGCTGGCATTTATTACATTCGACGTATAAATCGTTTATTATGTTCCCGAATGTATTTACCAAATCAAGAAATTCGCCGGAGTTAAAATAAATAATCATATAGTGTTTTCCCTGTATTTTTTAAGAAAAGTAAATCAAGGTTTAATACTCCTCAACCGGCTCCTGTCAAATTGCGGAGGTCTTCGTTACCAAGGATATAACCAAAAAAGACCCTTAATATTTTACATAAGACCATTGCAATTAATGCCCGAAATATGCAATTTTCCATCCGGTCTGCGGTGATTCGTAAACCATGCGGCAGTCCCAAAACTGTGGACCGCTGCTGATGATTACTTCTTTCCTGTATTTCAGATCAACCCATACTCTGAATATCTTTGTGTGTTCATCCACATTCTCAATCAGTTCGACTTCCAGCAATTTTGCAGATTTCAGATTATCAAAATACGCTGTATTGCTTATATTGACCGTTAACGGCAATGCAACAAAATCATTGAATAATTCGCTGTCCGCCATGTTCATTGTCAGTTCATTCAGCAGGGTCTTCTTCGAGATGCAATGCATCGCAGCCTCAGCATCTTTATTGTTCAACGCCGTGAAGTACTTATCTATAACCTGTTCGGGTTCTAATACTGATAAGCCTGAATCGAGTTCGTCAGCCCGGACAATGTTCATAAGCCATTCATCCACAGTCTTTCCTGTTATTCGTTCAAAGCTGTTTCCTTTCAGACTGCAAGCATTAAAAGTTCTGTGCCTGCCGGCACTGATAAACGCACCGATTATTCTGCCGTTATTCCTTACAACAATACCTCGGCAATCCTTCACCGGGTAAAATTCCTGCGGCATGCTTTCATATATCCTGTAGATTTCAACATCAATGTCGGTTTCAGAAAAACTACTCATATCCAGGCCGATATCCTTTGAAAGTTCATTGTTATAGGCAAAATAGTATGAGTTCGGATCAAAACCCGACAAGGTCCTGATATTGTTGAGCCTTGCATTCATTACTTTAATCTCGTAGTCAAGCGTCCATCCATACTTTCTGAACAGTTCAACCGCGTCGTCCTTATCTATATAGACTTTTATGCTTGGATTCTCTAAAAGTGAATCAATATAACGCGCAAAATCAGTAATTGTTTCATACATAGCTCCGTCTTTTACAATGTACGCTTTGTTATACAGCGTATCATGATAAAGATCACAACTATATGAACCTGTCTCACCGGACATCTCTATAGTATAATGAGCGGTATGGTTGTTTTCCAAATCAGCCTCTTTCACCGGTGTTATGCTATGTAATTGCGAGTCTATAAATGAAATTATTTTTTGTTCGGTTGTTTCAAACTCGTTTACCTGGTCAAAGCCCGGAATACCATATATTAGCTTAATTTTTACCCTGCCGGCCGCGGAATGGCCGTTATCTTCGGTTGTAGCAGGTAGGTTTTTATTCTCCGGTGGCACTTCATTCTTTTGCCTGGGATTTGAAATGAGGGCAACTCCCACTATAACCAAAACAATAATCGAAAAAGAGGTCACCCAAAAAGGGGCTTTCCTGTAATTCAGAACATTTTTAATCCTGTGGCTCACATTTTCCTCTCCAAATGCAAGGGGATTCCCATTTAAGATATGCTTATGTGCAGCAAGGGACAATAAAGAGCTGGCATAAGGCTTCTTGATATCCTCATTTATTTCCTTCAGAACTCTTTCATCGCATGACAGCTCCATATCCGTGCCCATCAGCATAAATGCAATCCAAACAAGGGGATTAAACCAGTGTACTGACAGTATGAGAAAAGCCATCACTTTAATAATGTGGTCTTTTCTCCTGATATGGGTTTGTTCATGAATGAGAATATAGTTTTTCTCATTCTCGCTTAATCCAACCGGCAAATAAATCCTGGGTTTTATTATGCCAAGCACAAACGGGGTTTTCAGATTCTTAGCCAGGTAAATATTCCGTTCTACGTGCTGAGCGCTTTTTAGATGCTTTTTCAATATCAAAACCGATACCAGGCTATATGAAAGCAAAACGATTATGCCTAAAATCCAGATATATGCACCTGTCTCCAAATAATTCAGAAATGGTTTTGTACCTGCCTCAGCAACCGGAGCCGGAAGAGAATTGCGTGCAGCATATGATTCAACTGCCCCCACCGTGCTGTTAACATGCGGACTTTGCTGATAAACCATGTCTTGCTGTATTCGGACGGCAGTTGTTTTTCGCGGCATTATGCTGAGCTTGCTTTCAAATGAAAACGGAATTACAAGGCGAAATGCAACCACACTCCATAATGCGTAAGCAATAAACTTGGGAGCTTTTTTAAGCAATAACCTGGCAAGCATCACAAAAAGGATGGCATAGCTTGCGGTAATACTCATATTTATAACAGTGAGAAAAAACTTACCCATGGCTACACCTCCTTGTGCTCGTCAATCAGTTTTTTCAGTTCTTCAGCCTGCTGCCTGCTTAATTTTCTGCCGCTTATAAATGCTGCAAGAAACTTTGGCAGCGACCCTCCGAAAGTATCCTCAACAAATCGTATACTTTGCCCTGAGTAGTATTCGTCCTTCGTTACCATAGATGAAACTACAGCATCTTCATTTTTGAAAATGCCTTTTTCACATAGTTTCTTTAATACCGTATATGTTGTAGACTTTTTCCATTTCATCTCCTTTTCGCATAATTTCACGAGTTCGCCTGAACCTACCGGTTCATTCTGCCAGATTAGCTCTGCAAACTTCTCTTCACTTTCTGTGAGCTTATAATCTGTCATGATAAACCTCCTTGGTCTATAAAATATCGACCTATAGTTAGTCTATAATTTATAGACCAAAATGTCAATGGGAAACTGCTTCCATCAAAGCCCCTATCTTCGCAACAGTATAATTCACTGATAATCCTCCCGACAAACCAATCCCTTTCAAAAGAGCATATAGCATACCTTGTTATTTTTTCCAAACGTAAAACGCCGTGTGGTATTTGCCGAACAAACACCTTTCATCAACACAGACGAAACCCTCATTTTCGTATATCTGTCGCACCTTATCACGGAACTTGTCGCAATCCAGCCTTAGATACCCAATATTTCTCTTATTGCATTCATTTTTTGCAAAATCTATTAAAGCGCGGGAAACGCCTTTACCCGCACCGGTACGTTTTACAGCCAGTTTATGTAAAAATAAGGATTCACTCTTTTGAATGCCCGGCCAAAAAACAGGATCGTAATCTACCAGAGCCATACAACCTACAGCTTCACCATCAAGATACGCGATATAGAAATTTCCCGGTGAAAAATCCCTTGACAAACGCTGCCATGAAACCTGCTCTTTTGTCCACAATGAATTGCCTGTACTGTCAAGCCAATTCACCACATCGAGCAATATATCTTCTATTACGGGTATATCCTCCCCTGAAGCCTGCTTTATTGTAATCACTTTTCCACTCCTTGATAATTCTTGAATATCTATATGATTCCTCACGTAAACATGGAAATTCGCACTACCTGTACCAGGTTGTCATAACATGTTTCCATTATTTCTGAATAAGAATGTATATACCAGGTCAACAGTGTCCTTTTTGATTTACATCAGCCTACTGTCAAGCTGTTTTTATAAAGGCAGCTAATTATGATCATTTATTTCATTGCATAAATCAACCTGTCATCTGCAATTATATAGAAATGTATACTGCCAAGTTTTTCTTCTGTCTCCGACAGCCTGCCTGTCAAGATATATACCCCTTTAATTCCTCTGATTGATGACAAAACATCCGCCATACATTAAATGTTTCTTTATTATACCACAATTTTCACAATAAACTCTTTTTCATTATTCTTATACAACAAGTGTATGCCCGCTGCATCCGATGATGTTTCCCATTCAATTGCCGCAGTGTTTTTACCGTTTTTCCCGGCTTCCTCTTTCAATTTATTTATCAATTCCTCAAAGATTTCAGGATTAGTATCCAGAGGTTCATAAGTAAGTTTTCCTTCCGAAAAGGTATAACCTTCAGGAATATTTGACGGAACAGCGAAATCAAATCCGGCCTTTTCCCTGATTACATCCAGGTCTGTATACTTTACCGGCTTAGAATACATTGATAAATATTTCGAATCGGGTTTTTGCCGCCTTGCATCATAATATACCAGGGCTTTGCCGGGTTCCAGATTTTCATATAACTTTTGCAATTCCAAATCATCACTTATATCGGGAGGTTCCGGGTTTTCACCGTTGTATTCCTGGTACCGCAGAATGATATTGTTACTGCTGTCCTTAAGCGTCCATATTTTCATAACTGTAAATGCACTTGTCAATAAAAGCAATGCAACAATATGCCTGTATTCATCCAGCGAGCCCCGTTTTACTTCTTCAATAGCCTTTTCCACCAAGTCCAAATAAACACCTTCTTTCTGTATGTACTTACACCACTTATAACGAAAGAGCAAGGACCCGTGTGACATCTGAAATATAAAAATGGGGTGATTTTCCAATCGATATCAGGAGCAAATCATTTCAGTTAATTGATATGATAACACAAATCATCAGATGAGGTGATCGTCATTCAATACTGCTGCAATATTCATGAACAACCGAACTGTTTTTGCGGCATTCCATCCTGTACTTTGTAGGAGACATTCCCGTATGCTTCTTTACGGCAAGGGAGAAATAATTCGGATCATTATAGCCCACCATCTCAGCTATTTTGCTGGCCTTAATATTTGTGGTCTCGAGCAGCAGCTTTGCCTTTTCTATACGCTTATGGACGATATATTCGTTGCAGCCTACACCGGTAAACTTTTTAAACAGCCTCGACAGGTAATTGGGGGTTACATACAAATATGCGGCGATTTTCGATACCGATAAATCATCGGATATGTGTTCGACTATATAACTCTTCGCTTTATCAACGATTTCATGTACGTTCTGGTCTTCTTTACTGCCAAGCATCCTTTTCAGGAAAGATCTTGTCAGCTCCAGGAGCTCTCTGTCCTTTACATTCATCAGGCTGTTTATAAAGTTACTTAACTGTGAATCGGCATACCTGCCCAAATTGGTAATATATTCATAATAAATCGATAATGCCAGTTCATAACAGCATTTACGTATATAATTGTCCGAAAGGTTATATGACTCGGCAGCCTGGCAGAACCGTTCAAATTTGCTCATAACATTCTCGGAATCACCGATGTTCAAGCACATGGAAGTTTTAACTGCCAAAAATTCCTCGTTAAACAGGCGGTCTCTTTTTTTTGCGCTCCTGGTCTGAATAATATCGTTAAAATCATTCTTTTCACAACTAAGCAGATGTACTGCATCACGATATGAAATATTAAGCTGCTTGAACCCGTTAACAGGATTTCCCACCACCACCTTAGGTTTCTTGTTATACTCATCCTTGAGTATTTCACTTAGCTCCTGTATCCATTCCAGTATGCTCCCTTTCTTCCTGTCGGCAAAAAAGGCGATAATTATCCTTCCATAGTCGTCCAGTAAAGTCAGGCCCCTGTTTTGAGCATCCACCATTCCCATGCAGATATTTTTTATTGATAGTGTAACGAATTCCTCATTTATTTCATCTGTCGCCGGATATAGCGTTGGGACGATAATTGCCACCTGGATGCATTGTTCGGCGTTATAGTTGTATTTTTTGCAGAAATCCCTGATTTGCTCGTCATTATGCGATAAACGATCATGCAGCAGCTCCCTCATGAATTTTTCTATTTCCATCTGTTCGGCAACTGCACGGGCGCGGTAAATATTGAGATCCTCTATTTCGTTAATACTGCTTTTTCGCAAGAAAGTGACCTGCTTTTTTAAAGCTTCAATCAGTTCCACTTCATCAACGGGTTTCAGGAAAAAATCGTTGACCTTCAGTTTTATGCACTGGCTGGCATATTCGAACTTGTCATAACCCGTAAGCACCAGCACTCTTATATCGGGCTTGTATCTCTTTGCCACCTCTATAAGGTCAAGCCCGGTCATCTCATCCATCTTTATATCTGTGATCATGATTTCAGGCATATTCTCTTTTATAATTTTTAATGCTTCTTTGCCTGATTTTGCTGTAAAAACCTCTTCTATACCTATTGTGCTCCATGGGATGGACTTGCTTATACCCATCCTTATCATTTTTTCATCGTCTACAATAAGAGCTTTGTACACTATACCACCTCTTCATTAACCTTTCGGTATGGAAGATGAATAGTAACCGTTATACCTCCACGTTCATTTTTTCTATAATACAGTCCATATTCATGTCCGAACAAAATTTTTATTCTTCTGTTCACATTTTTTATGCCGTAACCCATATCTGTTCCCAAATCCGATATGGACTGGTTCAGTTTTTCTATCTGCTCTTCGGTCATACCTCCCCCGTTATCGGAAACGTCAATATAAACGTCATTGGCTTTTCTTCTGGCGTTTATTCTCAACTCTCCTTTTTTCCCTTCTTTTATCTTAATTCCATGGTAGATTGAATTCTCAACAAGAGGCTGCAGTGTTATCTTTGGTATATAAACATCATTGCAGGCCCTGTCTATTTCTATAACGCTTTTGATTATATTGTCATATCTCATATTCTGGATTATCAGATAATTCCTCACATGTTCTATTTCCTGCTCCAGCCTTATCACGTCTTTGCCGTCGCTGAGACATAGCCTGTAATATTGGGCCAAAGCCTTCACAAGAATGGATATCTCGTTATTGCCGTCGGCAGTGGCCTGCCAGTGAATACAGTCCAGTGTGTTGTACAAAAAATGCGGCTTGATCTGTGACTGCAAAGCGTTAAAGCGTATCTGATCCATTTCCTGCTGCTCACGTTTGACCTGGAGCATTAAGTCATTTATTTTGTCCATCATGAAGTTGAATCCATAGGCTACTTTTTGAAAATCGGTACCCGCGTTTTCAATGCTTATTCTTACATCAAGATTTCCTTCTGCAGCACTGTTCATTCCCCTGATAACATGGTCCAGCGGGCGGTATGCTTTGTTTACAATCTTTTTGCATATGGAAAGCCCGAAATATGTTACGGTTATCGAAATAACGATAAGAAGAGCCACTACAGCGATATTATCCCTGTACATTTTCATCAGTGGGATCCTGCTGACAATATAGAAATTCCACTTCCCCACCTTCTGGTAATTGTATAAATTGTTCTCCGCAATAAAACTTGAACTTACTCCTAAAAGCCTGTCGGCATACTTAAACTCGGTGCTGTCAAAATGATTACTTGTCCCGCATACAATCCTGTTATTATTGTCAACTATAAAAACTTCCGAATCGAATTCCAGTTTGCCGCTATCCGACAATTCGGCGAACATGCTTTTATCATCTATCACACACAACAGGCCAATCTCCTTTCCTATCTTCGACGTGGAATATACAGGCACATACAGGTTAAGCATCTTATTGTTCCTGCCCAGATATGCATCGTTATAACTCAGACGTATGGTGCTTTTTCCATAGCAATATATACTGTTTTCATAGTCCTGTTTATAAACCTGGGGGAAAGTGTTGGATATCTTGGTTAAATTCCCCCTGTAAAGTATGGAATCCAGTCTATAACTTACCAGTGCAATGTATTGTATGCCATTATTCATATTAACAGCATTTTGCAATGCATTTCTCACATTGTCGACAAGCTTGTAATAATCATCATCACCTGGATCTCCTTTTTCCAGATACTTCTGTATGGATTCATCGATGGAAAGTCCAACGGCTAATCCATAATAGTTTATAAGACGGTTTTCATAATTGGCTGCCAGGGCTGAAAGCTGATTTTTGGTGATATTATTGGATTGATTTATAAATGAGGAGCAATAAAAAACAGTGAAAATAGTGAGCATTATAATAATTATTGTATATATCAGGCATGTTACAAAGACATTTATCTTTTTATCAAGATTCCAACTGTTAAACTTTTTATACAAATTACCGCTCACTATTTTCACCCTTCTCCAACGGTTTTCAGGATTAAATAAACAGTGTTTCACCGGTAAATTGCCAGGTAATATATTTGTCTCGAATTAAATTATACCATTATTCTCTATCAGATGCATTTATGTAAAGTACTACTAACATCAATCTGCTACCAACAGTAGTCTATATGGCGATTTTCCCTGATGCCAGGTCTTTGTTGTCACTGCTGAAGCCAATATATATTTCATATTCCATATGTTCAAGTTCCCAGGCCGATGTTTCGGGATTATACCACATAAGTTTTTCCTTGGGGCAGGATATGGTTACCTCCTTTTCTTCCCCTGCCTTAAGCGCCACACGTTTGAATCCGCGCAATATTTTTACAGGTCTGTCAACCCGGGAATTACTGAACCCTGCATACATCTGCACTACCTGCTCACCGTCAACATTTCCTGTATTTTTGACTTTGCAGCTGGCTATTACATTGTTTTCATCAGAGGAAAATCGGGCTTCGGACAATGAAAACTCTGTGTAAGACAAGCCAAACCCATAAGGGAACAACGGCTTAATACCTTCCTTTTCCAGTTTTGTATACCCATGATAATAATGATACCACTGGTAATCGGTGTCCCAATTTACCTGCGGCAGGTCGTTTTCGTTATATGGAACCACAAAGGGCAGCTTACCGCTTGGGTTTACGTCCCCAAACAGTATTTCGGCTATGACATTTCCTCCCTCCTGTCCCGGGTAATATGCCATCAGTATTGAATTTACGCAGTCCATCCATTCGGTCACCATTATCATATTTCCACCTATCATTACTGCTGCCGAATTGGGATTTACGGGGCCTGCCTTCTTGATTAACTCTATTTCATCCCTGTGCAGACCGAGGTTTATTCTGTCACCGCCAATAGCTCCGGTGTATCCGCTGCTTTCATCAGTGGCGACATATTCGCCTTCATCATCGTGATCGTATCCTACCACAAAAACAACCGCATCTGCCTTCCGGGCTGCACATACGGCTTCTTCGGGATCGCTTCCGTCGCAGTAGATAATTTCCTTATCGGGGGCTATATTTTTCAAACCCTGCAGAGGAGTTACGACATATGAGGGAAATACCCTGCTGGAACCCCAATCTCCAATATTTTCTTTATTGCCAAGCCTTCCGATCAATGCTATGGTTTTAACCTGGTTTCTATTGAACGGGAGCACATTGTTCCTGTTCTGCAAAAGTGTTATTCCCTTTCTCGCGGCCTCTTTTGCCAGCGCAATGTGTTCGGGTGTACCTGCATACTTTTCCTTTGGATATTCGTCATTATCTGCCTCGGTGAATGCAAGAAGAGTCCTTATTATCCTCACTGCGGCATCATCTATCCTGGATTCGGGCACCAAACCGTCTCTTACGGCTTTCACCAGTTTTTCCCCGAAATATTGTGTACAGCACATTTCTATATCCTGCCCTCCGTTTGCCGCTTCGACAGTATCCTTGACACCCCATATGAAATCGCTCATTACAAAACCGTCGAAATCCCATTCCCCTTTCAGCACTTTATTCAGCAGATAATCATGATGCCCGCAATGTGTGCCTTTATATTTGTTGTAGGCACTCATTATGCTGGCAGCTCCCGCATCGATACAATCCTTGAAATGGGGAAGGTATACTTCGCGTTCGGTACGCTTATCGCAGTCAACACTTACTTTGAAACGGGAGATTTCCATTGAATTAAACGCATAATGCTTTACACAGGCAATAACATTTTTGCTTTGAACACCCCTAACCAGTGCCGCTCCCATCCGGCCGATATGGAATGATTCCTCTCCGTAGGTTTCCTGGCTGCGTCCCCATCCCGGGTTATACGGAAGGTTTATGCATACACCGGCGAATGTATTTGCTCCAAAGGCTCTTGCTTCTTCGCCTATAGCCTGGCCTATTCTTTCCTCAAGCTCGGTGTCAAACGTAGCGCCGCGCAGCATAGTGACCGGAAAACATGTAGTTTCACCGGAACCGCAGACAATACCTCTGGGGCCGTCGGCAAACAGCATAGGAGGAACGTTTTCCCTTTCAATCCCTCCTGCGGGATATGGAACCATGTTATAGTGGCTGTTGTTTTCATTTGACATCGCATCAGACATCATTTTTTCCAGGCTCCAGTTCCCTCCCATAAGTGAGACTTTTTCCTCCAGTGTCAGTCGCTTTACTATTTCTCTCGCCCTTTGCGTATAAGATAGCCGATATTCTTTATTACACTTCATAAGTACCTCCTCCTTTCGTTCCTGTGCAATAATCCGATAATTCCTGTTAACCCTTCACAGCACCGGCCATAATACCTTTAACCAGTTTGTCCTGAAGAATTATAAACATAATAATCATGGGGAGCACTGTTAAAACCAGTACCGCCATAATTACCGGGATATTCATCGAATGTTCCCCCTGGAATGCCGATATGGCAAGAGGAAGCGTCTGGGATTTCTTTGATTGTGTAAGAGTATTGGCAAAGGAAAATTCATTCCATATTGCCACCCCATTGTATATGGCCAACGTGGAAAGCCCTGTTCTGGAAAGGGGCAGGATGATATCGAAGAAATTTCTGAACTTTCCGCACCCGTCGATTTCCGCCGATTCCTCCACTTCCCTTGGTATGGTTTGCATAAATGTAGTAAGAATAAAACACGATACCGGGATGGCAAAAGCAACATTCGGCCCCACAAGTCCCCACAGTGTATCGTAGATTTTCAGCTTTGTACTCATTTTAAAGACAGGTATCAGCGTAACATGTATGGGAATGGACATACACGCTATAATCAGCGCATATATGGGTTTTCTCAGCTTAAACTGCATCCTTGAGAGAGGATATGAAGCGCATGCGCTGATAAACAAAAGCAATGCCAGTGAAATCACAAGCAATATGACACTATTGAAGAAATATTGGGTGAAACCTTTTTTCATGACATGAATATAGTTTTCAGGATACCATGAATCAGGAAGCTGGAACACGCCTTTTTTCAGCATTTCAAATTGTCCCTTGAAAGAGTTCAATACCATAAAAATAAACGGAAGCCCCGTTACCAACAGCCATATGAATGCGAAAAAGAAAGCTGCAGTCCACGAGGCCCTGCTTTTCAGTTTTTCTTTTTTGTATTTATCCATTATATCAATTCCCCTCTCTTTTTTAACAGGTTCTGTATGGTCATGGCGATTCCCGTAACAAGTATAAACATTCCTGCAGCTACGGTTGATCCATAACCCATCTTAAAGTGTGAGAAAGAGAGTTTGTACATATATGTGGCCATAAGTTCGGTTGCTGTGCCGGGGCCGCCACCTGTCATAACATATATCAGATCAAAATATTTAAGTGAACCGATAAGTGAAAGTATGCATGCCGTTCTTACAACGGGAAGCAGAAGCGGAAGAGCCACATACCTGAAATATTGTCCTCTTGTAGCCCCGTCGATAATGGTTGCTTCATAAATTTCTGTTCCGATACTGCTGTATCCTGCCATAAAATAGACCATATAAAACGGTGTATACTGCCATGCTATAACACCGATTACAGCGTATAATGCATGAGGAGCCCGTCCGAGAAGATCAACCTTGCCACCCCCCAATGCCTGCGAAATGGTGGTTACAATACCGCCGGTAGTGGCCAGTGCATATGAAAACAAAAAGCCTATTGCCACAGAAGACATCAAAAGAGGCAAAAACCATACAACCTTAAAGAAGTTGAATTTTTTGCCCCCGGCATCAAGAAATGTTGCCAGCATAACACCCAGAGGTATCTGTATTAAAATCGAGCATATCACAAGTATTACGTTATTTGTGAATGCCGCCCAGAAATTTCTGTCATTTAAAAGAACCTTCCAGTTGTTTGTGCCGACATATGTCCTGTTTGCCGATATCCCGTTCCAGTCATACAGGCTTATCTCGAAGGTTGAAATTATCGGATATACGATATACACAAGCATTATAATGATCACAGGTGACAAAAATACTGCTGCGGCTATCCGTGTAGTTCTTTGTCTGCTTTTTGCAAGTGATTCTTTTCTCACTGGAATACCCCCGAATTATAATTTGCCAATATGATCATTCTCTAAAGAGAAGCCCACAGTATTATATGTCCAAGTTCACTGTGGGCTTTAATTCACCTGACCTTATAAGTTATATCGCATGAAATTATTTATTTCCCTTCAAATACTCCTGCATTGCGTCCTGAAGAGCCTTATTGGCCTGCTGGGGTGTCATAGTCAGACCGAATATCTCCTGGCATGTTGACTTATGGACCTCACCAACTGCCGGCGGCAGATACTGGTCATACCAGAGCTGTACGTTTGATGCGCTGGAGAAATCAGCCCATATCTTCTTCACGCAGTGATCGGTAATGGTATCGCCCATTCCTTCTATGGAAGGTATATTACCGGCCTCGATCTGCTGCTTGTTGTAAATATCATCGTTATAATACTGTGTTGCCAGGATAAAGCATGCAATCAGTTTATCCCTGTCATTGCCTGTATTGAAAGAGAAACCGTTTCCGATGGATGTTCCAACAACGATGCTCTGATCGGCCTTGCTTGTTTCAAGCTTCGGGAATGAAAAGTAATCAATGTTCTCCTTATACCATTCGGGATTGTCTTCATTCATCATTGCGGCCTGCCATCCACCGTGAAGCATCATTGCTGCTTCCTCGGTATACATGAGCTGCCTGTCCTGACCGTCATCGGTATTGAGACTGTTTACGCCGTCAGGGAAGTAACCGTTCCTTACCCATTATAGAAAATTCCGCTTCCTGCCAGGCCGCCATATGGAACGGCATAAATTTCACCCTTGTAGGTGCTCTGGGCAATAGCTGCTTCGAGGAATTTAACTTTACAATGATTTTTCATAAGATCTGTTATTGTGCATAGAATTGTACCGATTATGATAAGAACAAGCATCTTCATTCTTATATAATTATGATATATGATGTTAAAGGGGTGATAATTAATGATATACCATGTGGCAAAAAACGGTTCAGATCAAAATCCGGGAACCCAGGAACGTCCATTTCTGACAATAAACAAGGCGGCCTCTGTCGCCATGGCCGGAGACACGGTTATTGTACATGAAGGCGAATACCGTGAGTGGGTAAAACCAAAATATAAAGGGCTAAGCGACAAAAGAAGGATCACATACCAGGCTGCCGACGGTGAAAAAGTAGTAATAAAGGGTTCGGAACGTATTCAAAGCTGGCAGCATGTTGAAGGCAATGTATGGAAGGTGGTTCTGCCCAATTCATTCTTTGGCGACTACAATCCATATGCTCTGGAAATATTCGGAGATTGGCTTGTTACCGTTGAAGAAAAAAAGCATCTGGGTGATGTTTATCTCAACGGCATGTCTTTTTATGAAGTCACACGTTATGATGATCTGTTCAATCCGTCTGTCAGAACTGAAGTTAAGGATCATTGGACTCAAAAAACAGTTCCGGTTCATAATCCGGAGCAGACGAAATACGTCTGGTATGCAGAGGTTGATGCCGAAAACACAATCATCTGGGCGAATTTTCAGGGTGTTGATCCCAACAGCGAACTTGTTGAAATAAACGTTCGCAGATCATGCTTCTATCCTGTGGAAACAGGTATTGACTATATCACCGTCAGAGGCTTTGAAATGGCTCACGCAGCTACGCCGTGGACACCACCCACCGCAGATCAGCCTGGTTTAATCGGGCCAAACTGGAGCAAGGGTTGGATTATTGAACACAATATTATTCATGATTCCAAATGCAGTGCCATAAGTCTTGGTAAAGAAGCATCCACCGGCAATAACTACCGCTCCATCCGCAAGGACAAGCCCGGATACCAGTATCAGCTGGAATCGGTTTTCACTGCAAAGCGTAAAGGGTGGAGCAAGGAAAAGATCGGTTCTCATATCGTGCGCTACAATACGATATATAATTGCGGGCAAAACGGTATCGTCGGGCATCTCGGATGTGTTTTCAGCGAAGTTCACCACAATCATATATACAACATCGCATTAAAGCGTGAATTCTGGGGTCATGAAATTGCAGGCATCAAATTCCACGCCGCCATCGACACCCAAATTCACCATAACCGTATACATGACTGTTCCCTCGGAATATGGTGTGACTGGCAGACACAGGGCACAAGGATCAGCAAGAACATCTTATACAATAATAACCGTGATCTGTTTGTGGAAGTAAGTCACGGACCATATGTTGTTGATAATAATATACTGGCCTCAGATTACAGCCTTGACCTTTGGTCCCAGGGAGGAGCATATATCAACAACCTTATTTGCGGCAAGATAAGCCACAATAAAGTTCTGAACCGTTCCACCCAATACCACCTTCCACACAGCACCGAAGTAAAAGGCTTCTCGTTTGTTTACGGCGGAGATGACCGCTTCTTCAACAACATTTTCATCGGAAATGAAGGTGTGGAAAACGGAACAGCACATTATAACGGCTATACAACATCGCTCGAAGAATTCATTGAAAAGGTTCATGAACAAAGCGGCGATTTGGAACGGTTTGTAACTGTGGAACAACCGGTTTACATAAATAACAATGCTTATTTTAACGGGGCTAAAGCTTTTGAGAAGGAAAACGATAAGCTGGTAGAAAAAGACTTTAATCCAAATCTCATGATTATCGATAACGGGGATGAAGTCTATCTTTCCTGTGAAATGCCTGAAAGTTTTGAAAATATACAAGGCCAGGTGCATTCTACGGACACATTGCCAAGAACACGTATCGTAGATTTAGATTTCGAAAACCCGGATGGCAGCAGGCTGGTCATTGACACCGATCTGTTGGACGCAAAACGGGCCGACATTAGTTCATTGGGTCCTATAGCTTCATTGAAAAAGGGAAAAAACCACATCAGAATCTGGTAAACGGCTTGAATACTCAAAAGGGGCACATCGATGCCCCTTTTATTACTTGACAGTTTCTCGGTGATTATCATGCTTATGTGCTTATTATCTTCCCGGGTAAGGGTTTACATAATGATACATTGGCTTATGCTTGTACAAATTAGACGATAATCCCGTAATCAGATGAATTTTCAGGGAAAATCAATCATTTATCCGCTTCCAGGTCTACAATACTGGGAAATTGATTACTGGTATTACTTTCATTTGTGATTTTATTTCCCCACTGATGCATTAACCAGATACTCATGCAATGTACTGTCAATCTCGAAGATCCTGTAATCGGTTATATCACCATAATAACCAATATAGAATTTTCCGTTTCCATCTTCAGCGTAGTTCAGCCTGTAAACAAGTTTCGGAAAGCTATCCGATAAAAACTCCAGCCTGTAATTCTTATAGCTTCCATCTCCAGTAAGCATTGCCTTCGTCACTTCTTCCTGCTTTTTGTCAGTGACGGGCTTTCCATTTGCTATGGCTTTAACCACTTCTTCCAAAACATTCGAATCTGCGGTACTGAACATATGCAGTTGTATACCCGACTGTTCGGATGTTGGTGGAGTTAAGTAATAAACACCCAGATAATCGGGGTTAAATTCAGAAATTGAATCTACCCCGTTTTCAACAGACCGATATATGCCCCCATATGGCTCGCCTGATGAAAGCATCGGGTTGTTATCAACGAGAATCCATTCGCTTTGGTCAAGACCCTTGATTTTATATATATCGACATTATTGATGGACCCGACTTTTTCGCAGATTTCAGCAAGTCCTTCATAAGAATTGTCAAAACCATAAAGATTAAGGCCAATATCCTCCTGAAGGACATAATCCATGCCATCAAAACTGACCGTAGTTTTCAGGTTCTCCTTACTGCTCTTTTTTGTACAGCCAATAAATCCTCCTGCCATACCGGCAGTTAATACAATTGCAAATAATATAATCAGGAATTTTCTTTTTATAGACATAGTATTAGTCCTGTTGTATGTACTTTTCAAAATCCCTTTTTCATGTTTATACATATAATAACTTACTCCCAACAAATAAAAAGTATTTTACGGGTACCTCACTGATTGAAGCCTTGTCGCACCAGCTGAAAATTCCCTGTATTGATTATCCTTCTTTTTTATAACATATTCTACTGGTCCTTTTAACAGCATTTCAGTTTAAAATCATCAGTGTACCGTGTTTTACATCATTTTATCACAATATCGATAAATTGACGCCTTGCTTTATTCCATTCTTCAATAAACTGCCTTATTGATTGCTGACGCTGACTGCGTTCTTTGCTGACAGCCATTAATGCTACCTTGTTATAATTCCTCGCTGAGCTGCCACTTTTCAGGTATTCTCTCGTAACTTCCAAACAATGCAAAGGCCATTGCTCTCATCAAATATACATTTGATATCTCATCTATAGTTTCACCCAGCTTGAACTCCTCGGATGACATAAAGCGGGAGCTGCACCACATCCTGCCCATATTGTTTATGTACGGTGTTTTTGAGTAAAAATCTATATCGCAAATCTTTGTTTTCTTAACATCCTCTGTGGTTTTGCATTACTTTTTGTCAAGCATAGAATCATATGTATAAGTTTTCTCAATACCGCCTGTTTCTGTTTCCTTAATAAGCCTTCCCAGAGCATCATACTGGTATGTTGTGGTTATACCTCCGCCTGTAGCTGTGAGTCTGTTGCCTGTTAACATATATGTATAGGTTTCATTTCCCTTTCCGTCAGGTGTTACAACTGATTTTGACAAAAGCCTTCCCAGTCCGTCATATACAAATGTATGTATGTTTCCGTTCCGGTCTGTTTTTTGAGCTTGCAGATTTTTTTGCATCATGCTACCATGTAAGTACTTGATCTATTATTTTTACATTGGATAGAAACTTATGATAAAAAGATGTAATCCTGATCATTTGTTTCAATGCGTAGAAATAGCATATTTACGGAACAGCATCCCGGAAAACAACTGCGCATTTTGTCCTGCGTCCAAAGAGCTGATAATGAAGGATTTAGAGTTTCTCTTGAATGATCCTAATTCTTTACTGGTGGGATATTTTGATCATGATCTCCTGATTGGTTTCTGTGGTTGTTTTGTCAATCCGCAGAACAATTGGGGTGATTTCGTCGGACCATTTTTTAAGGGTGAATGGGACCATTCAATTGCAGTAGCCTTGCTTCCATCTGTAAAAGATGCGCTCCCAAATGTTAAGCGTTTTAATTTTTACTTCAACACAAAAAACCAGGACTATCATAATCTGATGTGCGATGTTTATGCTGAACGCCAGGATAATGAGTATATTCTTATGATGGAAAGAAAGGATTATATACATCGCAGCATAAAGGCTTCAGTTGTCAGCTATAATCCTGAATATTCAAATTCTCTTATACACCTGCACGAAAAAACCTTCCCCGATGTTTATATTACAGGCCAGGATATTATTGATTCAGTGGGCAAAACACGTGAGGTTTTTTGTGTACTGGATGAAAATGGTGATTTTGCAGGATATGGCGTTTTAAAACTTGCAAAAAACAACAAGCATCTCACTGCAGAAGTCTTTGCGGTTGATGAAAAACACCGGGGAAAAGGTTATGGGTGGGCGTTACTGAATACTGTTGTTAATTCTGCTTTTAATAAACATAACAGAAAGGCTGTATATTTGGTAGTTGACAAGCTTAACACTCATGCAATGAACTTATATTACTCCTGCGGATTTAAACTGGTTACCGAAAACGCAGCCTATTGCCTCAGAACATAAGCAATTATAACTGCGCCGGCTGCATTGCCACAATAAAAGGTTCTTTCACCACAATACCACGGAGCAAGTAGCTGCCTGCACTTGCCAATGTATACGCATACGTCAATAATTACACTATTTTCAGGTAATTCAACTGCTTTCGGTTTTGCCGGTTTTCCTGAAACTTATCCATTCAGGCAGGAGCAACCTGAACGATCCCTTTTCACGAACGGCAAGAATTATACTTTGAAGCAAAATGAAGAAACACAGCATAAGACCTGTTGTAATGCTTTGATAATATGGCTTCGTAAGTCCGGATGCAATTACAATATTGGTAATGGTCTTTAATGAAAGCATTCCGAAAAGCGTACCGATTACATTTCCAACCCCGCCGGTAAGCAATGTTCCACCTATAATATTCGATGCGATTGCCTGCATTTCAGCCTGTGTAGCATTGGCAGCGTCCCCTGCTCCCGTGTGAAGGAGATAAACATAGCCGCTGATACCCGAAAGCAAACCTGCCAGCAAGTAGGCAAAGAATTTAGTGCGCTTTACATTAATACCCAGCGTTAACGCACTGTGACTGTTTCCGCCTATAGCGTAAAGATTGCGGCCGAACCGTGTCCATTTCAGAATCACCGCTATAGATATTACAATAATTATAGCCACAAGCACTCCGGGCTCAATCTGTGCGGGTATAAAGTTGCCTGTCTTTCCGTAATAGCCTATGCCCGGCAAAGTAATCCTTGCCTGCTTAAGTTTCAGAAAGGCTTCATGTGATGCCGTTCGCGGGGCAATGCTGACTATCGTTATCATTCCTCTTGCAAAGAACATGCCTGCCAGGGTAACAATGAAAGGCTGTATTTCCAGGTATGAAACCAATACTCCGTGAACAAGGCCGAAAGCAAATCCTATTCCCAATGCTATAAGTATTGAACCTGGCACGGTACCGCCATGATCTTCAAGATAAACAACACAGACCATGGTCACCAGGGCAGTTATACCTCCGCCCGAAATATCTATTCCTCCCGATATCATAACCATGGTCAGTCCGCAGGCGATTATAAGCAGGTATGCATTGTTATTGAACAGATCAAGGAACTGCTGCGGATTCAAAAACCCACCGCCCCAGGCTGTCATTGCAATCACGTACATACCGATGAATGTGCAAACTGTTATTGTCATAAGCAGGTTTGTGTTGGAAATTGGTTCCCTGCGTTTCTTATTTGATAATCCGGTCAATAAACCATTATTTCTTTTCATAGCATCCTTTCCCCATTACTACGTTCGGCTTTCGCCCGGTTGACGAATCGAAAATCAACCGGCGATTAAGTTACAGTGATGAGTATTGCAACTCACTGTTCAACCGCTTTTATTGGAATTTTTGCTTCAACCCTTTTCCTGAACAGTTTTTTATATAAACTGACAACAAAATCTTTTACAACAGGTGAGCTGAACACAACGATTATTATTATGACGATCGCCTTGTAAGCCTTCACAGCTGCTGAAGGAACCTTCATTGCGTATAGGGTGACAGTCAGAGCCTGGATTATGTATGCGCCAATCACCGAACCATATAAATTGAATTTTCCGCCGCTTAAAGCCGTTCCTCCGATAGCTACAGACAGAATAACGTCCATTTCGGCGTCCAACAGCAGTGTTTCATGGTTGATAAGCCCTATTCTGCATACTGTAATACAGCCCGCGGTTGCAACGCAAATCCCCGATATCATAAATGCTATAAGTTTTACCCAAACAGGATTGATCCCGTTTAAATGTGCGGTCCCTTCATTTATTCCGACCACTTGTGTGTATAATCCAAGAGTGGTGAGCCTTAAAATAACTGAAATCAAAACCAGGAATACAACCATTATAATGATTGGAGTGGGTATCGGAATCCCCGGAATAAAACCTCCGATAGCAGACAGCAGCGGGCTTGAAACAGTGGGAGTGGCCCCGCCGTTAATCCAATAGGCAATTGATCGCCCTGCAGAAAACAGTATCAACGTTGCAATCATCGGCTGAATTTTAAACACTGCAACCAATATCCCGTTAAACATGCTGAACAGTACAGAAACCACACAGCTGCATATAAATGCAAGGATAACCACCGGCATTGTAATTTCATGGGAGCGAAGCACACTTACAAAAACGCTGCCCGCTATAGCAGCGACCGCTGCAACGCTTATATCCTGCCCTTTACAGCATGATGTTATCAGCGTCATGCCGATTGACATAATGGCAATCGCCGATGCACCGTTCAGAATGCTTATAAGGTTCCCTGAAAGAACAGGATACCCCTGGTTGTTCTTAACAATGCTTATTGAAAAAAAACCAACATCCCTGATTAAATTGAAAATAATCAGCAATAAAAGCGAAAACAACGGTATAACCAGCTGGGACCTTGCAAGTTTCTTAAAAACATTATCCACCATGTACCGCCTCCCCCGCTATCATATGCATGATGTTATCCTGGGTCATGTCCTCGCCTTTCAGTTCACCGACTGCCTTACGATCACGCATGACAATAAGCCTCGAACAAGTGCGAAGCATCTCCTCTATTTCAGATGAAATGAATGTAATGCTGACACCTTCCCCGGCCAGCTTGAGAATTAGCTTTTGGATTTCCACCTTCGTCCCGACATCAATGCCGCGCGTAGGTTCATCCAGGATAAGGTATTGAGGATTTGTTAGAAGCCAGCGTGCTACTATAACCTTTTGCTGATTTCCGCCGGACAATGACTTGATTGGTGTGTCCATTGAAGCTGTTTTTATTCCCAGTAATTTAATGTACTCGTCAGCAAAAGCTTCGGCCTCGCCCCTGGAAAACGGCCTGAAAAAGCCTTTCATTACCTGCAGGGCAAGTATAATGTTTTCACGCGCCGACAAATCCTCAACAATACCGTCTCTCTTTCTGTCTTCGGGCAAATACCCGATGCCATGCATCATTGCATCTTTTGGCTTTTTTATTTTCACATCTCTCCCGTTTATCTTTATCCTTCCACCGGTGATTTTATCTGCCGCGAAAATGGCCCGCACGCTCTCACTTCTGCCCGAACCCAGCAAACCGGTGAATCCGTTTACTTCTCCTTTTGATATTTTAAAGTCAAATGCATTGGGGCAATTCGTGCTGGATAATCCAACCGCTTCGTAAACCGGCGGAACATCTGTCTTTTCATCCGATAACTTGCGCTTCTTGATTGCCGATACATCCTCAAGGTCTTTACCCATCATTTTTGAGATAAGCTGTATACGCGGCAAATCCTTTATTTCATACTCTCCAACCAGCTCACCGTTCCTTAATACTGTTACCCTGTCGCTTATCTCGTACACCTGGTCAAGAAAATGTGTTATAAAAATAATTCCTACGCCGCGTGACTTCAGCTCACGCATAAGGGAGAAGAGCTTCTCTACCTCCTGTTCATCCAGCGAGGAAGTGGGTTCGTCCAGTATAAGCACTTTACAGTCCATATCAACGGCACGGGCAATAGCCACCATCTGCTGTATCGCTATTGAACAGGTTCCCAGCTGTTGAGCGGCCCTGGCAGGAATACTCAGCTTCGTAAGTATCTCTGTCGCCTTTTTTTTCATCGAACGCCAGTTTACCATGCGGTAATTGCCACGACCGATAAACATATTCTCAGCTACGGTGAGATTAGGACACAGGGTTATCTCCTGGTAAACCGTACTGATGCCCAAATTCTGAGCTTCCTGAGGCGACTTAACATTTATTTCCTTTAAACTGCTCCCTGCATCTAAAAAAATCTGGCCTGAATCTTTCGGATGCACTCCTGTCAAAACCTTGATCAATGTCGATTTTCCTGCTCCGTTTTCACCCATCAGGGCATGAATTTCGCCTTTCCTGAGCGTAAAATCCACGTTTTGCAAAGCGCGGACCCCCGGAAACGATTTACATATATTTCTCATTGATAAAACGACATTGTTATGCATGGCTACCATCCTTAAAATGTTAAGAAGTCTCTTCAAAACAGCGATGTAAGTATGCGTAAAATACGCATACTTAACATCGCACTGGTTCCCGTATAAAATCTTACGGGGGGGAGTGGGGAAACTTCTGTTAATCACCGATACCGTATTTATCTATATCAGCTTCGGTGATCGTTTTGGCATCAAAGTATCTTTCTTCGTTTATAATAATCTTGTCAGAAAGTTTTTCGCCTTTTTCAAGTTTCTGTATCATTTCATGTATTTTTTCAGCCTGGAACGGGCTGCACTGAACATCCAGGTTCCAGTTGCCTGCCAGTACTTCCCTGAGAGCCCACTTATTGAAGTCAAAGCCTATAATAATTACGTCTCCGTTGACACCGTGCGTGATGCCGGCTTCATCCAGCGCTGCAACCGCGCCCTTGGCCATACCGTCATTTTCAGCATAGATTACATTGAATTTATCTCCCGAGTTGATTACCGACTCTACAATCTGTTTTGCCGTAGCTTCATCCCATGTGGCAGTCTGCTGGATGACGCGCTTCATGGTGCCTTTCTCAAACTGTTCATCAAGAGGTTTTGTACGGCCAATCTGGGCGTCGCTGCCCATAGCGCCCTGGATGTGTACAACATTGTATTCGGGAAGTTTTTGATCCAACAGCCACTGAACAGCCATTTTACCCTGTGCTTCCATGTCGGAAACAACGGCGGCTTCAAACAGGCTCTGGTCTACATTCATCATACGGTCAAAGAGGAATACTTTAACCCCTGCTTTCTTTGCGTTTTCAAGAACATTGGTCCATCCGTCGGTTGCAGCAGCCGAGATAAGGAGATAGTCCACACCGTCGGTGATAAATTGCTGTGCCGCATTCAGTTGTTCATCATTTTTAAGGCTGTAGAAAGTTGAAACCTTGTATCCGTTTGCTTCATTGAAAACCCTTTCAAAGTCTGCCACATTTGCAGCGCGATATCCGGACTCGGAAGGAGGATTGTTAACAATGCCTACCCTGATGAGATCACCTGCGGAGTCTTTCGGTTCTACATCAGCTGATGTTCCGGGTGTTGATTCTGCAGGAGCCGCAGTTTGCGTACCACATGCTGCCAATCCCAGTGCAAAAATAACGATCAGGAATAACGCCAGGATTCTTTTCATTCTATATTCCCCTTTCATTCTTTCTTTTGTGCAGATTGTATAATTTTCGAATATAAAAAACAAGTTTTCAGTATGAAATGCATAAAATATTCAACAAACTCATTTAAAATTCTAACAATTTAAATCGGTAATTTCCTTTTATCATATTTCATAGCTCAAAATGTTAGTTTACCTGCTTAATATTTCATACATTTATATTAAAATAACCAACCTTAATATTCCCTTCCATCGATTATTTCCCTGGTTATGTTATTAAAGTCAAACCAGTTTTCATCAATGTAATTTATGTGCCCGACAGGTTCTCCGTGTTCCAGCTTTTTTATAATTTCATCCACGTACGGTCCCTGCAGCGGATTGCATTCAACGTTCAATGCTATTTTCCTTGCCAACGTGTATTCAAGTCCAAGCCTTGTCGCATCAAACGAAATAACAATCACGCCGTTGTTTGGGTCGCATTTCAGACCTGCTTCTTCCATAGCATCGATTGCGCCGAGTGCCTCACCGTCGTTTTCGCAGTAAACAACGTCTATGTCTTTTGTTTTCTTCAAAATGGAACTCATTACTTCATAAGCCTTTGCCCTGGTGAAATCTCCGCACTCCTGCGCTACAATTTCCCAGTTGGGATACTTTCTGACCGCTTCTTCAAGAGCACCGGTCCTGCCTATTTGTGGCGAGGAACCTATAGTGCCCTGGATATGAACAATCCTTACCGGTTCTTCGGCTCTGCCCCTCCTTTCGAGGAAATCTGCCAGCCAGTTGACCGCCACCTCACCTTCTTTATAAAAATCCGAACCGATATAAGCGGTAAACAGCCCCTCATCCTGCTGCTCTATATACCTGTCGATCACAATTACCGGTATATTTGCCTCCTTTGCTTCCAGCAAAATGGAATTCCATCCGGTCTCAACCTTAGGAGAAAATACGATATAGTCCACATCCTGCTGTATAAACATCCGGATGGCCCTGATCTGGTTTTCCTGTTCCTGCCTTGCATCATCAAAAATCAGCATGTACCCGTTTTCTTCCGACAATGCGGACTTCATACTCTCGGTATTGGCTACACGCCACTCGGATTCAGCCCCTACCTGCGAAAAACCTACCACAATTAAACTGTCCTCCGGTGTTCCCGATACAGACTGCTCTTCTTTTTCACAACCTGCGCAAAATACTATAAACATGCATAAAAACACCGCAAGAAGTTTTCTCATATTGACATCTCCTTGTCACTTGTTTTCATAGGAATGGTTACAATAACCTTTGTTCCGGAATCAAGCCTGCTTTCAAGTGTCAGACCGTATTCCACACCAAACAGAATCTGTATTCTCTGGTGCACCGTTCTCAAACCGAAACCCTCTCTCTTGTTGTCGGTAAGTGAGGCCTTAACCTCCGTCAAGCGCTCCTCTGACATTCCTCGCCCGTTATCCATTACTTCCAGTATTATGCGTTCGTTCTCATACCTGCCTGTTAAGCGGATGGTTCCTTTACGCCGCGTATTTTTTATACCGTGATACAGTGCGTTTTCAACCAGGGGCTGCAGGGTAAGCTTTGGCACGATGTATTTTTTTAAATCCTCCGGTATGTTAATCTCATAATCCATTAAATCCTGGTAACGCATCTGTTGGATCTCCAGGTAGCTCCTTATGTGCTGTTCTTCCTCTTCAATGGTAATTACATTTTTTCCCCGGCTTAATGAAAAACGAAAGTAGTTCGACAGACTTGCAACCATTTTTACAGCTTCACTGATTTCACCTGACTCAATAAGCCATACAAGAGTGTCCAGCGTATTATAAAGGAAATGCGGATTGATCTGCGCCTGCATTAATGCAAATTCGGTACGTCTTCGCTGTTTTTCCTGTTCGGCGGTTTTTTCAATCAGTTTTATAAGCCTCTCCACCATGTTCTCAATACCGTTCGATAAAAGCTGTATTTCCTGGACATCAGCCTGAATAGGCTCACGAACGGTCAAACTTCCCTTGCCGATTGCCTCCAGGCGCTCGCAAATCATGTCTATCGGGTCAACTATTCTGCGGCTTAGCTTTTTCGAGCTTGTCAAAAGCAAGGACAAAAGCACCAGTGAAAATACTATTGTTATGACCATCAGGAAAATCATGTTTGCAACCATGCCGGTCTGCAGACTGTTCAGATGCGCTGCTTCGTAATAAAGATATGTATACATGAACCTTTGAATCAGATCGGTCAGAATATAGATGTTTTTCTCCAGTTGATCAACACGGGAATCATACTCTTTGGTTTCAGCGATTTGCTGCATCTTTTCTTCAAGATTGCTGCACAGGTTCAGCACGCTGCTTATTGCACGGATACTGTTTTTCTGCGTTGTGGTATTGTATAATTTTTGCGCAATCTCCCTGGCTGACTGTACCTCTTTGAGCGGCAAACCTTCCGAATACTGGCTGTCAATCACATAATAGTACATTTTCAAATCTACATCATCCTTGAAATTCTGGTTGAATTCCGAAGCAGTTGTGACATTACTGAGTATTGCATTATACCGGAAAGCATACACAATACCGACAGACGCAAGAATAATGATGACAATCATCAGAGGCAGGGATACCAACAGAATCATGTTCCAGAGCCTGCTTTGCATCTTGATTTTTTTCTCTTTACGCCGGTAAATAATGTTCACTGTTTTGCCCCTTTTCGATAATCGCTGGGTGTACAACCCGTAATTTTTTTAAACACAAAACTGAAGTAGCGTGAATCCTTGTAACCGACATCAGATGCAATTTCAAACAGCAATTTGTCTGTTTGACGAAGCAGGCGTTTCGCTTCGTCGATTCTTTTATATGTAAGATATTCTATCAGTGTTTGTCCCACTTCCTGGCTGAATATCGCAGACAGGTAGTTGGGACTTATATTCACTTCCTTGGCAACCTTATCGAGGGAAATCGAAGCATCTGAAAAATTCCTGTTTATGAACTCTATAGCCTGTCTTAAAATATCACGCTGCTGCTTAATGCTTTCAAGATCGCGTAATTCGATTGTCTGCCTGATAACTTGATGTACATAACACTTTGCTTCATCAATAGTGGATATACCATCATCGGGCCGAAACTCCGGGGACCAGAGGGTTTCAATGCTTGAACCGATCGAATCCAGGTATTTTATTGCGGCAAAGTAAACAGACATTGCCATGTACCTGCAGAAAATTGGAAGTGAAGCGAATTCATCCCCAACATTCTGCAACATTTGCTCCATAAAGTCATCGATTTCTTTTTCGGTTCCGCTGCTTAAAAACTTTCTAACATGTTCCAGGTCTATTTCCTTGTCGCCTGCGCTTATGCGCGAGCCGGCATTTTTGCGTAAATTCATTATGCTGTCTTCAGACAGTATATGCTCCCCGGGGCATAAATACCTGTAGGATAATATGCGGCTGGCCTCTGCAAAACAGTTTGGAATGGCACCAAGCCTTGATACAGGTGTACCGCATGCGATATACCAGCTTATATCCTGCCCCGCCATGGCGAAAAGGTTTTTGATGTTTTCCATGCAATTGAATGTATTTGTCCTGATATCGTTTTCAGACGTGCCCTTGACCAAAACGGCATATGTTGTAATATTCCACCTGAAGAAAATCAGTTCGGGATGATCTATGAAATACCTGGTTACATTATTCTGCACAGTCGCAAGGTTCTCGGTATAGCTTTCGGGTACACTGCCGTCGTATTCGGCGCTGCTTAGCGAAAAAAGCACAATATTATAAAACCGGGCGTTTATATCAATATTCAGGTTATTCGCGGTTTCACAGATCTCTGGGACACTTAAACCTCCGGTGACAATTTGCTCGAAAAATCTTCTGCGTGAAAAATTTTCGTATTCCCGGGCTTCACGTTTAAAATACTCTATGTACTGCTGCTGACGCAGCTCCTCCTGCATTTTTTCCCGCATTTCATTAAGCATGTCCACCAGCTTGTCCTTGATAATAGGCTTAAGCATATACTGTTCCACACCCAGGTGAATAGCCTGCTGTGCATATGAAAAATCATCATACCCGCTGATTATCACAATTTTCGTCCTCGGTAGTTCGTTGCGTACCAGTTTGATTAGCGACAATCCGTCCATGAACGGCATTTTAATGTCTGTAATAAGAAGATCGGGCTTTATTTTACGAATCATAGGCAGGGCAAGTTCGCCATCGGAAGCGTCGCCCGTATAATGAAAGCCGTACTGTTCCCACAGAACATTCTTGCGTATGCCTTCCCGAACAACTTTTTCATCCTCGACAAGAAAAACCTTGAACATACCGGTTCTTCCCTTCTGATGAATATTCGATCCATTGTGAATGCACTGAAAAGCCGATTAAATTATGACGGAAACATATAAATCATATTTATGGCACAGGCTGATAATTACATTAGTGGAAACTTTTTTACTCATACATTATATTATCACCAGGGAAATCTCATTGTCAACAAACGGTATTTCGTGATGATCTACAAAACGTTTCCATGTTTTTGCTCCCGGCATTAAATGCAATTTTAGCGCAAAATCCGCATTATTGTTTTTTCGACTCATGTTTTGATCAATTGTGACAGGCATTAAAAAGCAATAATATATATTCAGGTTTATGTTGCGCTCATTGTCAAGCATATTTAAAAATGTCCCAAAAATTTTTAAAATATAAGCACCAGAGAACTGGTGCTTTATATATGCAATATTAAAATTATACATTTGATTAATAACACTATTCCCCCCTGCCCGATTAGGTAACTTACGGTTATTTGAAAAGAGTTATATTAGTTTTAACTGTTCTGCCTGTGAAGTGCTTTCTGCCTACTGGTTGCATTTTGTGCATGCTGTTCTTATTGTATCTCCTATGGAGAGGGCTTTAAGCACTGGTCCTCTCATATAGATATCAGGTTGATCCTGAAGGATTCCGGTTATTTGTACCTCCGAGTCGATAAAGAGCCTGAGCTGACTTTCAATAATACAATCTGCCGGAATAATCACATAGTAGGTTTTATTTGAGGGACAAGAGCATGGAACTTCAAGTTCAAAGTGTGTACCTTCAATTTCTGAAATCCTAAGTGTTCCTTTCAATGTTTCGGGTGCTTTTATAAGCCCAAGGTTCTCCATGGTTCTCAGTATCACGGCCGCAGCCTCAGCCCTGCTTGCGTAATCCTTAGGCCTGAAACTGCCGTCCGGGTCTCCCTTGATTATTCCCTTTTGGCTTGCAAGTACAACAGCTCCAAGGGCCCAATCAGAAATATCCTCGGAATCGTTGAACCATACAGTATTTTTTCTGGCTGCCTGTTCCATTTCAGCGGGTGTGTTGAATATTCTTATCAGTATTGTGGCCATTTCCTCACGGGTAACAGGACTATCGGGTCTGAAGCTTCCGCCGCTGCCTTTAACTATTCCCAGTTCGGATGCGGCTTCCACATAGGGGAAATACCATTTATCATGGTTTACATCATTATATGTTCTGGTATTTTTCGAACGGGCGGCTTCCACATAAGGGCAGTATGGAACCATGCTCATTACGAGCTTGACGAATTCAGCCCTGGTGATCTGATTTCCGGGCCTGAACTCATTGTTCGGGTATCCGTCAATGACATGTCTGCTGGCAAGTACTTCAACCTCATTACGGCTCCAGTGGGTGGCAATATCCTTGAATGTACGGTTATATGCCATTATAATGTACCTGCCCGGAGTTTCTGTCTGTGCTGCCACTGTACTGTTTTCAGTATTTATGGCTCCGCCGGCGTATACCCATACTGAACTGTCATGGTCCCACCTGTACAGGGCGAATTTCAATGGATTAATTCCGTCTTTGGCCTGAATGTTGAACCTGGTTATCAGTAATACTGGCTTGAGGAGATCCTTGTCACCGAAAGATATGTCGAACACCGGAGAGCCGCATATATAACCATCAGGAATGTGGTCTGGCTCATATCTCTCGATTGTTACGTCGGTATCGGACAAGAATGTGGCGGTTTTAAAGACGAGGGAAATATCACCGTCAAAAGCTTCAAGTACTGCAGGATTGACTCCGGCCTTTCCTTTGAAGACATCAATGGAGCCTACGGTAACAGTACAGGTGGCAATATATCCTCCATCAGATGTCCTTGCTGTTATTATTGCCGTACCGGTTCCAACAGGAGTAACTGTTCCGTTAGATACGACGACGACCTTTTGGTTGCTGCTGGACCATAAGATGTTCTTGTTTGTAGCATTGCCGGTTTTACGGTGGCATTCAGTGTGAAAGGCTCACCTCCAACCGTTAGGAACAGTTCGGTTTTGTCCAGCGTTATGCTGGTTACAGGTACATATTGAACACTGCTGCCGTAATCCTTTTTATCCCGGTCATCGTCATCATCGTCTTCAGGCAATGATATTACATTGACTGTACAGGAAGCAGTGTGTCCACCATCCACTGTTGTGACGGTGATTATTGCAGTACCGGTTGTGTATGCGGTAACCAGACCGGTATTGTCAACATTAGCCACATTCGGGTTGCTTGATTGCCAGGTAACAGCTTTGTTTACGGCATCGGCAGGCAATACAGTGGCAGTAAGCCTGCTGGAATCTCCGGAACGAAGCGTCAATGCAGACCTGTTTAAAGTTACGCCTGTCACCGGGATAGCTTTTTCGGGAATAGTCAGGGTGATGGTGTAATCTGTTCCCATTATGATGCCGGCATAGCTTTGTACAACGCCGCTTATCCATAGGTTGTACTCACCATTTACTTCAAGAGGTTCTTCGGGTACAAACCTGAAAACCCGTGCAATTGTATGGTCAGAATCGGACGAACCGGGTGACGGATGCGGATTAACAGGCAAGATGTCTCCATCGGTAAACACCGGATTATCATCCCCGTCAACCTCACCAACCTTCTGAACCAGCAGGGTCCGGTTTCCTATTGTATTGGTTGTCATATACTTATCAAAAACTATTTCAATGTATTCACCGCCTTGGGCAGCCTGTACTGATAACACAGTGGGAGATACAAGAGAAACAAGCCCTATATTGACATCGGTATGGGGTGGAGGAACATGCATTGCCCAGCTGGTGGCGGTCTCGTATCCGTCCTTCTCATACATTACCAGCCAGTATCCTTCGGGAACATCCCAGGCATATCTACCCTCAGCATCGGTTACAAGTGGGTTGTACTGCCCGTAATAGGTTGCGTCCCAGAACTCCCAAATTTCCTCGTCGTCATTGTATTTGTACAGAGTTGTTTTTACCCCTTCAATACGATTCTCGGGAACGGCTTCGTAAACATATCCGCTGGGATCTATTATGTATTCAAGATCACTCAGTGTCACTTTCCGCTTCCCTGGCTTTCTTTCATTATCATTATCATCATCATGGTCGTCTTCATCCTCGTCTTTGCAGTTTCTGTCGTTCATAATCATATTCCTTATCTCCTGCACGGAATCTTTGCGGTTTGCAGATACCAACCAACTAAACAGGTTACCTGCAATGAACACGGGTACACCCACAGCCGAACCAAAGCCGGTGGCGGATATACCCACTCCAACCAGCGACATAGCAGATGTCACGGCAAGATCGGTCATCATTCCTTCAGCTTCGATGTTCAGCAATTGATAGTACATGTCAGCTGCGCCACGGTTACAGTTTTGATCTACATAGTCAAGCAGTCCCTCTATTTCGTCAAACATTGACGGTGCTTCCAGAATGCTTGTAGCTCCCGTAACAAAAGTATTTAATTTGTCTATAACATTGAAACCAACCTCTAATAATGCCCCGGTACTGGCCTGCATTCCCATCTGATCCATCAGTGCCTCGTCAAATGCTTCAACAGGGGCTATGTAACCTCCACTTATTACAGTAGCGCCACCCTGCCGGGTGATTGAATAATGAAAATCGTACACATTCAAATCCTTGCCGGAAGACTGTCTTCCCAGGGCCATCACCGGTGGAGCGCCCGGGTTTGGTGAAGGGGTATAACCCGAAAGGTATTTTACAGTTATCCATCCCTCAAGCTCAAAATTGACGCCGCTGGTCTCAGAGGATCTGATGGTGACGGTGGGACTTCGGTAGACACCATTCGAATCAGGTCCATAATCCCCTGCATCGTCTATACTGACATCAGCATCCATCAATACGCCAGGGAGGGACTTTCTCACTTCGTCCTCATCCGGTATCTCGGACGGAATTGTCCATTCGGGTGGTTTTACTGCATATTCAATGCTTATTTTACCTGGGATGGCATAAGGATAAAATGAGACATAAAAGTCTTTTGAATCCTCCCGGTAGATGGCTTTTTGTGAATATCCACTACCAGTTCTCATAACAACAGAATCAGGATCAACCCTGTTTGCATTTGTAAATTCTAAGTGAAGAAATGTAAGAGCTTTTGTCACAAAAGAAAACGGGAATGTTGGCACCCCTGCCAAGAGGTTGTATCTTATCACATGCCCTCCATCTTGTCCCATGGTAACCATTGTTATTACCGGATACTTACTGTCATAGGTCACCATGGTATGTGAATATGCCAACTCATTTCCTTCTTCATCTATAAGCCTTGCATAGAGCCAGTGGTTTGAAGGATCTCCTTTGTCCACAAGCTCAACTTCCTGCATCCATGTTCCATAACGTGAAACCGTTGTTTCGGCAAGCAGGCAGGAACCGTCATAAATTCTGATATTAGCCCCGGGCGGAGCATAACCCTTGAGGTTTACAACGGGTGAACTCACAATTTCAGGCGCTGATATGCTGATATGCGGGATCTCAATGTACACCTCGCCAATCATTTCGTTAAGATCAGATAAAAGACCGGTAGTTCTACTTTTGCTTCGGTAAGACATTATTGCAACGGCAGCCGTTACCGGCCACTCTGGATCACGCTTGACACGCACCTGATATGTAACCGTTCCGTTATTGCTGCACAGATATCCGGTTTCATCTTTCAGGTCAATCTCGATATAGGATGAATATATTTTAATATCAGGTATAACCTGGTTTTCGGTTTCAACAACAATACTGTCCTCAATCAGTGTTGTGCCGTTTGGAATGTCAAGCCTGAGTCTTGGAAGGGTTATGCTGGTGGAATCAAATTCATCAGATAGCTGGAAACGGGCGCGCAGTGTTATGATACTGCTGGGTCCTGCTACTGATTTGCTTGCTGTAAGCCATGTGTCGTCATTATTAAAAGCATGGCTGGTAGTATAGACGCCATATGGAACTATTATTCTGCCTAAATCGGTTACCTCGTTGAAATCAACCTGGATATTCTCCACCTTGGTATAATCTTTATTCATGGTTGTGGATAAATAATCTTCCAGGCTTCCCAGTGTGAGCAGATGCTTTTTATTACTGAGATATGCTTCAGGTCCGTTAATGACAAGAATGTCCCGGTAACCTTCACCCCAACAGAAAACAGCTGTGTACCGGCCGGGATCAAGATGGAGGGAGATATCATTAGTGCTGGTGGTTATGGATTTTACCAGCCTGGAATCAGTATCATTACCGTCATATATATATACACTCCTTGTAAGGCCGGTTATTTTATTGCCCTGCTGATTTCTGAAATCAGCCTTTATCAGGCCATCCTCAATAAGATGTATTTCAGCTTTGCCAAAATAATTCTCATCCAGTTCAACTGTGACTGTTTCTTTCCTGAAGCCTGCCTGCCTTCCATCCAGCAAAACCTCGAACTGATCACCGGGATTGGCACCCTTAATGAGATATGCATCGTTTCGTCCATCAGCCCTTGCATAGCTGATATAGGATCCCGAGACACTTTTTGTTTTTATAGAAACCAAAATGTCAGAGTTTACGCTCCATGAACTAAAAGCTAACGGATATTCGGGTTCTCCGGCCCGTTTCATGTAGGCTTCCAGTTTTATAGCCGCAGTTGGATTAATATCCACACTGAGATTGGTTGTTTTATCAGCCTCAACTACTGCATCATAATCCCAGCTGCTGTTTTTCGTTGCCCTCCAGTGACTGATTGACACCTTGGTGGGACCTTCATTTAAATTGATGGAGTAATAGCCGTTTGCATCTGTTTTGACGCTTCGGGTAAACTTTGCTCCATCCACTATCTGTATTATCTTTAATACTGCTTCCTCTAAGGGGTGTCCGCCATGACTGGTAATAACTCCTTCCAGAGTTCCCATAGGCCTTTTGTTTAATGTAATTACTGTTTCGTTGGTTCCGGGATAAAGTTCTGCATCAACTTTACCCGTCGGATAATACAACGATTGCAAATTCCCGTCTAAAGATACCCATATGGTAATCTTCTGTATGCCATATTTATCTTTAAATACCGGATCTTTACCTCGTGCAGATTCGCTGTCCGACGCCCATCCGTCCCTGTTGCTCCGGCCTGTTGAAATAACTCCGTTGTTTTTTTGATTTATTACAGTAATTACAACATTTTCTACAGGATTTTGGTCTTCGTCCTCTACTCTGACATACAGGGTGGAAGGTTCAGGCGGTTCTATAGTGATTGATTTTGTTATGCCTCCCAGAACTTTTATGTTTTCCTGTACCACGGTATCCCTGCTTTTAATCCCTGTGAGTTTGAGCGAGTAGTCTTCGCTGGGGATAAGTCCACTTAAGATATACGGACCATAATTGGTAATTTTTTCATAATCACCGTATTTTTCGGTATTACTTCAAATGTGCAGGTAACCGTTCCTAATGATGTCAAAAGCTTCGGGAGTGGTTTCTGTAATTGTTATCAGTAGTGTGCCGGTTACTTCCAAAGGAAGGCCGGTTATATCAGAAGAGGCAAGATGGGGTTCAGGTTGGGCTTCATCCGAGATAAAAGCCTTTGCTGCTTTTACAACGGCGGTGTTTTCGGATATTGTATATGTTCCCTGATATACACCCGTCCCGTTCCCAAAGGGATCTTTTATTTCTGTCAGCTGAACAGTATCTGTTTTTTCCGAAAGAACCTCAGACGGTTTTTCACCGGGCATGGTCTCACAGAAGTCAAGATAAAACTCTACATATGCCTTCCTGTTTCTGTCGCCCTGAACGGTGATTGATATTTGGCTTCCCACATCAATTAAACCGTTTCTGTCCTTTTTCACGCTGAGTCTTGCAGTGTCAAGGGACAGGGGAGGGGTTGCCACTTCGGCCGGTTCACTTTTTTCTGACTCATTGCCGGCTCCATCATATGCCGTAACACTGTACAAATAGGTGGTTTCAGCGTAAAGATTACTGTCCTTGTACGTAAGAGTTGCCATGTCCACGCTGCCAATATAAATCCAGTCCGAGCCGTTCAGGCTTCTGTAAATTTTATATCCGGTTACGCCCACGTTATCGGTTGAGGCGTTTCAGGAAAGATTTACACCCGCCAGACCGTCATATTCGGCTCTTAGGCTTGACGGTTTTTCAGGTGGGACTGTGTCCTGCCCCTCGCTTGTTCTTACAGTTATTTCAGAGGCATTGGATGGATTGCCCGCAATATCAATGGCAATTATCCGATAGCTATATTCGGTGTTCTCCGAAAGGCCACTGTCCTGGTAATACAGGCTTTCGCCCCCTGTTATATCCTGGGCTATCAATGTTCCGTTTCTGTAAATCTCATATCTCAGGTGGAGAGGATTCTCACCCGGAGGAGCTTCCCATGAAAGATTCACATGGGATTTGTCGGGGGATTCGCCTCGAAGATTTTGCGGCTGTGCCGGCGGGGTTCTGTCCACAGTAACGATGTACGGGTTGCTCTCTTTACTGGTTGTACCATTTTCCACAACCACCGCTGTTATCATGTATGTTCCTTCGGAAGGAAGCATAATTTCTGTATTGAACATTCCATTGCTGCCGGCCTGTATAGTGCACGCCTCTGTCTTTTCACCTCCGTCAAGAGTGTACAGAAGCTTCACTGTTGCATCAGGCCAGGTCGTACCCGTGACAATAACCCGTTCTGCGTTGGTGATCAGAGGCTCCTGCTGGTTAAGTACCGGTGCTGCAAGACCTGCATCAATATAAAATGTTAATTCTTTTCTTAATGTGCCTAAAAAGCCTAAGTCCAGTTCAAATACAGCTGTATACTCCCCGCCGGGAAAATCTTCAGGTATGGTGTACTCTGCACCCGAAAATGTGGTTTCACTGCTGATCTTTTCCAGTGATCCCTCATATTTCGGATTCCAGCTGACCCATTTCATCAGCAGCTCGTAGTTGGATTGGTCATTCTTGTATCTGAACACCTCTTCTCCCAGCGGATTTTTAATATAAATAAAGGGAGCAATTTTGTAATGTTCCTGTATGGTGATATCATCTTCCTCTGACAGACTTGATATACCAATACCTATTGCCTTGTTGGCGGCTGCGCCGATGATTCTGTTTCCAAAATGGTCGGTTATTGCGCCTGAAAATGTAACCGTATCCAAAACACCTGGAGACGGGTTATTTATACCAAACTGCATGTCAAAAGGCTCGCCAAACTCCCATGTTATAGTCTCGTCTGTAATCTGGTCAGCTGTAAGAGCCATGTTTTTGTTTTCAATCCATAAAGTCCAGCTTTCGGTATGCCTGGAATATTCGACTGCACCCTGAACATTGTATGTACCCGGTGTTACCAGGATTCCCTGCGCTACATCGTAACCCTGCGACAGATTGCGGTAAAACACAGGGGACAGGCTGCTTTCACTACTATACAATGTCACTGCCAGCATCATACAATCAGGCCACCCGGAAGGAAAGACCTCAAAAGGCACCAGTTCAGGACCTCCGAGGGTTATGGTTTGTGTTTCGGGTGAATCTTCGTTTATTTCAAAGCTTTCAGTCATAAAGTATAATGGTTTCAGGTCCATTCCAACAGCGGCATTTATAAAAGTCTGGTATTCATACCTGCCGTAAGGCAGCCATAAAACTCTTTCGCCGCTATCCTGTTTATCAAAAGTCAAACCGGCCAGAATACCGTTCCCGGTATCAACGTAAATCGCATTATGGTGCTGTTCTGAGAACAGGTTACCGTTTATGTCATAGGATTCAAAAATCACCTTTTTCATCGGATATTCCGAGAGATTTATGGTAATATCCATGGGGAGATTATCCGCATCTACATCAACGGGTACAAACATAAACAGCGGCTCGGAATTTTCGGAACCTGCTTCAGCCAGAATGAGAATCCCATGATTTATCCCTTCAATTCTTCCATCAATCCTGTCAAGTAAAAGGAATGCCTTGCCGTTTTCATCGGTTTTATATGGATATAGTACTGGACTGGATACCGAAGAGGTTTCATAGGCAACCGGCTCAAGTTTTACCCCGGACATTGGTTTCCCTTCACTGTCAAGTACTGTTACATGAAGGTCATAATAAATGTCATGGTCTCCGGATCCCGGCAGAACAACAAAATCAACCGTATTCACCACTTCGCCGAATACCGGGGTTTTAATTTTTACCTCGGCAGTAAAATTACCATGAATCTTTTGAGGAACATGCCATAAATCATAGAGACAGCTCGAAATGTTGGTGTAGGATAAAACGCCACCGTTTTCGCCTTTAATGGTAATCCAGCCATAATCACGTGTGCCTGTACCGGGTGTTTTAGTTATGCTGGTTATTCTGTTACCATAGAAATCTCTTAATACTGTTTCAAAATATATATAGTCGTCCGGATGGTATTCTATATCAGGAAATGACAGTGACACTTCCAGGCTGGCGCTGCTGCAGTCTGCCTGGATTGTTGTTTGTGTTCCTTTTTTGAGCTCCACAGTATCCACATTGCCTGCATCAAAATTAATTTCCCATTGGGTGTTGTCAGACAGTGGATCTGCATAAGTGAGAGATCCGTATATCCGGTAGTCGCCAGGAGTGACCATGATAGTGTCACCGCTGTGAAGAACCATAAAACCGTCAAAATAAGGTTCTTCACATTCAACTGAAAGTTCTGCGTAAGAAGCCAGCCGATCGGGCAGGAAGCTTAAAATGGAGATATTATCGGGTTGCGGTATAAACGTGATTACCTCACTGTCACCGCTGATATCCACACCGTAATTGAAAAGGTAATAGCCGGTGGGGGATCCTGCTGAAGGACCTTCGTTGGGGTGCCTTATAACACGTATATTGTATTTTCCTTCTGTTAGATAAATGTTTGCCTTTCCGTTGCTGTCAAGGACTGCTACTTGTGAGATGTTGTAATCACTGTTATAATACCCGAAATCAATAACCTTGTCGGGAGTTGTTGATCCGGGGATGTTTGATTCAAGGAGCTCAACAAGCACCCGGGCTCCTTCCAGCGGAGAGCCGTCAATGTCCTTTGCCTCTATTACCGTATTGTATGTATTACTGCTGTCTATTACTATTCTTGACGGTGCTCTTGCAGTTGCATAATATACAAAGGAGGGCTCGGTCCCCTTTGCTGTTATGAAAAAGTCGTTTCCGCCTGTTGCTACTGTGCCTGGGATTATGACCATGCCGTTCATATCGGCGTGACCGTACCACAATTCTTCATAAATAATGCAATCTTCCCGGTGGTCGTAATAAGCGTGATGAACAGTTACCAGTGCTCCTGCAGCTGCTTCCTTTTTATCCCCTGGTTTTTTTACTTCTATTACAAGTCCGTCCTGCCGGTTATTTGCAACAGTGCAATAAACACTGTAACTATCTGTTCCATTGCCATCCTCATCATATGCAGAGGCATATATTCCATAATACCCGTCCTCCACCTTGGTGGTGTCCCATTGATATATGTACTGTCCGCTGTAATCGCTTTTTACAACTGTTTCATATATGATTGTTTCAGAGGTGTCCAAACTCCATATTATAAACTCTACCTGAGCGATAGACCGGGGATCTTCAACCACTGCTACAATATCAACAACACCCGACACAAAGCTTTCATCTGCCGGGCTGATAATTGTCAATGTATCATGAGGGGAACTGCCAAGGTTCCATACTGCGTTATTGGCACTAAGCACCCAGTCACTTCCGCTGTTGAACGACCTCATACCAAGAATCAGAGATGAACAAATACCCGCAGCAGACGTATCGGGATTCACTGTTAATAAAAGTGCCGCTGTGCCCGATGCAAATGCCGCTGCCTGGGATGTTCCTGATAATTTCCCGTAGTTGTTACCGGGCAGGGTTGAAAGATGTTGCGCTCATTTGACAAACCTGTGGGAATATGTTAAAATTTCCTATGCATAGGGGAGTAGTTCGCGCCTTCGGCGCACTCCGTGTCAACATCACTGGCGGTTGTTTTACCGTCTGGCCGGAGTACACCGCCTTACTTAAGCGGATAATGAACGAGACTTATGCGCGATAGCACGCGCAGGGTCTCGTTTTTTTATCCCTGCGCGGCAGATGAATCATTTGCCTGGAGAAAGGAGAAACAGCCTTGAAACATTATTTTATGCAAAAAGATGACGTACTTAACGCAGCCGGGAGTACTTCCACCGGACTGACTTCGGTTGAAGCCGGAGAAAGGCTTGCCAGGTACGGCCGTAATCAGCTTGAGGAAGGCAAAAAGGCCACTGTTTTCGAGCGAATTGCCGCTCAGATTTCCGACCCGATGGTACTTGTATTAATCGCTGCAGCAGTTATTTCGGGCATTACAGCCAGCCTGTCAGGTGAGTCTCTATCCGACGTATTCATTATTCTCTTCGTTGTTGTGCTCAACACTTCGCTTGGAGTAATCCAGGAAAGCAAAGCAGAAGCCGCCATTGATGCCCTCAGGAAAATGGCAGCCGCCACCTCGAAGGTAATGCGTGACGGTCGCATTATGCAGATTAAGAGCGAGGAACTTGTTGTGGGAGACGTCGTTCTCCTTGAAGCCGGAGATGCCGTTCCTGCCGACGGACGTCTTATTAACTGCGTAAGTCTTAAGGTTGAGGAGGCAGCATTAACAGGCGAGTCAGTGCCTGTTGAGAAAACCGATTCCGTCCTGGAAGATAAAGGAGACGATATTCCGCTTGGTGACAGGGTAAACATGGTTTACATGGGCAGCTCGGTCGTTTACGGGCGTGCAATGATGGTGGTTACTGCAACCGGTATGAACACCGAAATGGGTAAAATAGCAGATGCAATCACCTCCGCACAGGAGGGCGAAACTCCATTGCAGAAGAAGATGGCCCAGCTAAGCCGCATTCTTACAGGTATTGTTCTCGGCATATGTGTCATAATGTTCGGTGTAAGTCTTCTGCGCCACTTTATCTCCCCGCAAGTTACCGGTGCAGGCTTTGCCGATACATTGCTCAGCTCATTTATGCTGGCGGTAAGCCTTGCAGTTGCAGCTATACCCGAAGGCCTTGTGGCTGTTGTTACCATTGTTCTTTCCATTGGCGTGACGAAAATGTCAAAACAAAATGCAATAATCCGCAAGCTGACAGCAGTGGAAACGCTTGGCTGCACCCAGATTATTTGTTCTGACAAGACCGGGACACTCACACAGAACAAGATGACGGTTGCAGAATATTCGGGCGACGATGAAAAACTGCTCGCAACGTCGCTGGCGCTATGTTCCGACTCTGAGCTGAACGAAGAAGGGCAGGCCGAAGGTGACCCGACTCAGGCCGCAGTTGTTGACTATGCAAATAAGCTTGGCCTTCCCAAATACGAGCTGTCAAAAAAGTATCCCCGAACAGGAGAAATCCCATTCGATTCGGAACGCAAGCTGATGACAACCCTGCACATGAAGCCCGGGGGCGGATTCATTCAGCATACCACGGGAGCCCCTGATGTCGTAATATCAAAATGTACTGCTTATCTTGAAAACGGGCAGGTTTTGCCGTTAACAGAGGAGAAGCGTCAGTTCTTCCTGGCTGAGAACAGGCGCCTGGCAGGCAAGGCACTGCGCGTTCTTGCCGCCGGATACCGGGAATGGGACACACAACCTGCAAAGCTTTCCCCCGCGGATGAAAGCGACCTTGTATTCCTGGGTCTTGTCGGGATGATAGACCCTGTACGCGAGGAAGTGCCTGCTGCAATCGAGCAGTGCCGTACTGCAGGCATCCGCCCCATAATGATTACCGGTGACCATATAGACACCGCAGCGGCTATTGCCATGCAGCTTGGGATTATCACCGACCGTTCCCAGGCAATCACAGGAGCAATGCTCGATGAAATCAGCGACGAGGATTTCAGAAACAATGTGGAGCATTACGCCGTCTATGCCCGGGTCAAACCGGAGCATAAAACAAGGATCGTCAATGCCTGGCGCAACCGCGGTTATGTCACTGCCATGACCGGGGACGGAGTGAATGACGCGCCATCGATTAAGAATGCTGATATAGGCATAGGCATGGGCATTACCGGCACTGATGTGACAAAAAACGTGGCCGACATGATACTTGCCGATGATAATTTCGCCACCATTGTAACGGCAGTTGAAGAAGGCCGGCGTATATACGACAACATCCGCAAATCGATCCAGTTCCTGCTTTCTTCCAACCTTTCGGAAGTTATCAGCATTTTCCTTGCCACCATACTTGGGTTTATAATACTGAAGCCCGCACATATACTTTTCATAAACCTGATCACAGACTCGCTTCCCGCTCTTGCGTTAGGTATGGAAAAGGGAGATGCCGATATCATGAAACGCAAGCCCCGTGATGCAAAGGAAGGAATTTTCTCGGGTGGTGTCGGATTCGGTGTCTTCTACCAGGGTGTAATGGTCGCCCTGCTCACCATTGCCGCCTACTTCATCGGCGAGCGAATTGAGAACGGAATGTGGAGAATTGCAAACAGTGACGACGGCATGACCATGGCATTTCTCACGATGTCGATGGCGGAAATTTTTCATTCGTACAACATGCGCTCACAATACAAATCGGTTTTTGGCATCAGGAACCATAATTTATACCTTTTCGGCTCGATGATTCTTTCATTCATCCTTACAGCAGCCGTAATATATATACCTTTCCTGCGCGATGCTTTCGGTTTTACCCGTATAAGTCTCACCGAGTACGCAATCGCTATTGCACTGGCCATATTGGTTATACCATTCGTCGAGCTGGTTAAACTGATTCAGCGGAAAACCAGGAAGAATGGCTTCTGATTTCAGGAAGTCACATATATCTAGATCATAAATGCCGCAGGTCAGGAAGAAGGCCTTCATAACCTGCGGCATTTTAGCTTTATGAATTTATTGAGTTGCCATTTTGGTTTAATATAAAATACTTGGGGAAAATTCACCTGGTATACCCGGATTTCAGCATATCCATTGCTTTATCGGTACTCAGTATTCCCCAACCGCTGTCAATATCATAACCTGTATCAAGGATGTCGGTTGCAGATTCGCAGAGAATACTCCGTACTTCGTCAGCAGCCAGTTCCGGACAGGTATACAACAGTGCCGAAGCGGCAGCAGATACAAATGCAGTTGCATAGGATGTGCCGCTTGTAAGAAAGGCTTTGCCGTTTTTTGACACGGTCCATATTTTTTCACCGGGTGCAACCAGCATTAATGAATTGTTTCTCATGGAGAAATCCGATACCCGTCCGTATTTATTAACAGATCCTATGCCTATGACAGTAGGATATGCAGCAGGGTAATACAAGATATCGGTATTTCCGGCATTTTTGTTTCCCACCGGTGATATTATAACCACGTTTTTTTCTTCGGCATATTCCACGGCGTCACTCAAAGATGCGCTTTCCACGGTTGTACCGATACTCAGGTTAATGACACTGCAGCCATATATATCGATCGCTTCTTTTATGGCACGGGCAATGAGATCGGTATTTCCTTTCTGCATATTGCCGTTCTCATCCATTGTCTGTATCACCAGCGGAACAAGCTTTATACCTGTTGCCGCTTCTGACAGTACGGGACTTAATGAACCCGAAATGATTCCCGCAACCGCAGTTCCATGCCCGATTTTATCGTCGGTGTCATTATTCTCATTTATGTAATTATAACCCTCTGCAATCAACCCGGTGTTAATTGCTTCAACAGAAATACCGGTGTCTATAACGGCTATTTTTACATAAGCCCCTGCCGGCAATTCCGATGCAAATACAGGTTGGGAAAACAACAGGACAATCAGCAATACGCAAACCAGTTTTTTTCTCATATTTTCACCTTTTTAAATCAGCGGCATCTGTCGGAGCAAATGCCGCTGATTTATTAATCCGATTGTGTTTAATCAGTCTGCAATTTTTACAGTAATGGTTTCGGTCCAAACGTTACTCCATCTGATACCTGATTCTTCATCCTCTCCTGAAACAGCAGAACGTTCAGGGAATGTCAATGTCACAGTCAGTGTTATCTCGGTATCTCCTTTTTCCTTCATTGCTTCATACAAAGCCGCTTTATCAATGGCAATTGTATTAATGCCGTAATCCAGGCAGTCATCATATTCCGCATCATCGGCTGTAATGCTCAGTTGCGGTGCATCTCCGAAGTTGTAGGCATTATATTGGCCAGGAACGTATCTAAAGTCATAAATATCAAGATTAATGAACATTGCATACTGGTCTGTAACCATGCCGTCATATTCGAAGTTATAGCTTCCGGTATCACCACTGTTCAAAATGATTTCATCTGTTATATCTCCGAAGTTTCCCACATCAGTGATCCTGCGTTCTAAACCAGTTACCTTGCTTTTCCAGGATTCTTCTTTTGCATTGAACCACCGCTGTACTGGAATTAGATCACCACTGACATGATACACTTCTGTAGTTGCCGGCAGGTACGCATAAGGTATAATATATTCGCAATGCCATTCGGGATAAGTACCTTCTTTTTTATAAACCAGTTCCACTTCATCAATCATCCATGGAGTATTAGTCGGCCTCAATGCGTTGCCCAACGAGTAATATTCCCCGTCGCCTCTCTCAAAATCATTTTTGCTTGTATCAAAGTGATACAGATCAGAACGTTTACCATCCCTGAAATACATTCTTCCGTAAATTTTTGAATCAGTTCCGGCTTTATCTATATCACTTGTTTTTATATATAACAAATAATAATAGGGCAACGTAGTATCGATATCAGGTAAACCCTCAACCGTTATAACCCCATGACTGCTTACAAAATTGCTTGTTTCCAGATAGTTTTCACCTTCCAGAACTTTTGCAAGAAAGCCATAGCTGCCTTTATCCAGATTCATAAATGCTCGGGAAGCCTGCCAATTCAACCCCTGCAAATCAATTACAGGGTTCTCGGCATTGTAAACTGCATATACCACCGTTCCGTCACCGGGGTAGGAATCATCAGGCAATTTATCCGCCAGCAGATTTGCCTTATACGAGGTTCCTCCAAGGTTAATTATGGAAGTATCTATGGTGCGGGCGATCTTGTTTATAACCATTACATTTTCATATAATTGTTCAAAATAATCATAGTTATCATCTTCGGCCCTGGTGATTTTTACATCATATACGCCTGCATTAACAGCTGTATCGCTCCATTCACTGTCAAGGCCCTGCCGTTTGTATTGTATGGTGAAGCTGTTTATATCAAATTCAGTTCCATAAACTGCCTGGTATACTGCCTCATATACTGCCGGTTGATGTTGACTGTTGTAATCAAATTCCAGGGTTTGGTCGAATCTGATAATGTTCTCATCGATCTGCGGTTTTCCGCCCCACTGTGCATACAGGGTATGATTATCGTAGATCGCAACAACGGTATCCCCGGTCACCATCTGTCCCCCGGTTCGTGATGTGAACCAGCCTTTGAAATAAGCACCCGGTTTGGAAGGTGTCGGCAATTCACCATATTTTTGTCCGAAGGTAACTGTCTTTGTTTCATCACCCTCGGGCAGAGTACCTTCATTCGGGTCAAAGGTTACGGTATATTCCTTTCCGCTCCATTTTGCATACAAGGTAATGTTATTGTCGGGCATGGTAATGTTGAAGTCAAATGGTTGCGTCAAGCCCGGATCACTATACCATCCTTCAAAGTTGTATCCCGGTTTTACAGGATCCGCCGGTTTTGAAATGACCGAACCTACAGCATACGAAGCCGGTGGAATCTCACTGCCGCCATTGGTATTATAGGTGATCGTACGCATTACCAGTTCTTCCTGTACTTCACATACTACGATATATGTGGTTGGACCGGTTATAGGGGCAAAAACAGGATAAATGCTCTTAACGATGGCATTCTTTGCATACAGCTCTTCACTAAAGAGATCATTTGTCGCAACATCGCCTTTTCTCATTAATACTTTCATATCATCAAGGTCAACACCCTCGAATTTGAATGTAACTGTGGCCGAATTATCCACATAGATTGCAGTATAGGTTGCTTCTCCGCTTAGAATCTCCATGGCGAAGGACCTGCCGATTACCTCATTCACGTCTCTGAGGATCTCCTTATTACTGCCGTCTTTGGCCACAACCTTCAGGAAGGCGGCATACTTACGTTTTTCAGGATCATTGGTTCCGGTTTCTGCAAGTGAACTTAAGTCAAATGCTTCGCCGAATTTAGCGGTAAACTGTCTGTCTTCCTTGATGCCGTTGGGGTTTTCCACATCTTTTACAGTTAATGTATAGGTTCTTGGCGTTACATCAAAGTAATAAGCCGTATCACGTAAAATTTTCAAGCCTTCTGTCTGCTGATCTTCATAGCCGTTAAATTCGCCGTTTTTCAGATTGCCATATATGCTTTCATAGCTGTCCACACCCAAAATGGCTTTTATCTCATCTTCCGAAGGCAGGTCAAACAGCTCATTCTTCATTACACGCTTGCTCCATACAGTGGTGTAGCCATCCTGTGCATTTCCTGCGCGAACACTGGCTGTAAATCTTTCATTCAATTCCGCTGTCGACAGATTTGTCCAGACAAGTGGAATCGTAACCTTGATGTCGTAGTGGCTGAAGGCCAGCTTGTCCTGTTTCCATGTAAGCGTTAAATCGCATTCCATGTATTGAACGCCCTTTGGAACGGTCACCGATATAACGCCGGTATCCGGATTAAATGCGAAGTTCCTGTTGGAAAGGGTGTAATTAAACTTGTCCAGGTCATATATTTCCTGTTCAATATCACCCTCGCAGAGATCCATATATTTCATTTGACGATAAACATCAGGCAAAGTCATCGTGATACCATTTGCGCTGTTGTTGTCATGATCCCTTACAGGAAGCACTTCATCCCCGGCGATTTCATAGGCAAAGCCATATACATTATATCTTGTGCCTGCTGTAAGCAGCGGCCATTTCTTATCCAGGAGCGTCGGCTCGTATTTGAACAGATCATCAAAAGCCTGTGCCTTAAAGTTCATTTCCAGATACATTCCAAACTCCAGGTAAAGCGCACCCATCATTTTCTCGTCGTAATTCCATGTGGATGTATTTGCAGGCCTTAACTTGGTGTACTCATAGATGAAGTATCCCCATGTTTCCACATATGGACCAAACTCTGCAGTGAGACCAATGCTGCCAATTTTTGTCGATATGACTCCAACGGCGATCTCGGCCTCAACACCCATTTTAAGTCCAAGTTTCCCCATTACATAGAACTGGAAGGCAAACCTTTCGTCAAGAAGTTCCATTTCTGAGCTTCCGCTGGTCTTTGATATGATATCAAACCAGAATGTATAGCGCTTGCCGATTACATATTCCATATTGGCTCCCATCGCTATATTAACATTTGCTTTGATAACAAAATCAGCACTGATTTTAATTGCAAAAACACTGATATGGAATTTTGCTTCGAATATTTCCTTATTCAGTATTTCAATCCAGTCGCTTTCATTCTCCAGCATTTCCGAATAACGTTCCATCAGATCCCGGATACCTGCTTCAAGCTCAGTTTCACTGGTGAGATTAAGCATTTCCGTAAGTTCCTCGGTTACGTTAAGTTCCCCCAGTGTGTCAAGGAGCTCTTCGTATTCTTCCTTGTTCGTCACATCGGAAGGAATTGATTTCCACAGGTTTTCCAAGTCTTCCACGTAGCCCTGAATTCTTTCGCCGGCTTGTTTTGCTTTCGTAATCTTGTCCTTCAATTCTTCAATCTGTTCAATGGTCTTCTTATATTTTCCATTTTTGATCTTTTTTAGCTTATCCCAAGTTCCTTCTTCTTCCTTCTCTACTGTGTAAATTTTTACGTCTGCAGAAATTGCCGAATAATTTTTAATATCCACAGAAGATTTGAAAGTCAATTCGTTAAATATCGGAACAATAATAATCCATGTAATATCTGCATAAGCGCTTGCGGTAATATCTACAGATATTCCACTTCAGGATTTTCATTCAGTTTCATGGCTATTCTTGCGTCATTATCAACATTTGCTGCAGAAACCGTACCTGAATAACCGTTCGGTAACTCTGCCACTTTAAACGGAATGGTGTCGGGTATGAAGACTATTTTTTCGGTATCACTTTCATCAAGGCTTCTGAAAGTTACGGTATTTCCACTGACCGAAACAACTTCGACATACACTTCCGCATCGTCGGAATAATCGTTATTTACATAGTCACGATTACCCGGATGAGTTTTTTCATATATGCAAAGAATATCATTTGCGTTAAGATCACCGGCATTTTCATATTCAAATGTTCCTGTTACTTTTTCGCCGGTTTCACCGCTCAGCAATTCCGGCTTAAGTATGTCTACAGGATCGCTGGTGCCGATCTTATAAGAGATTTCATCCGTATCCTGGATATAAATAATATCATTATTCATGACGAGGCTGTAAACCTGTTCTTTCTTAATGGTGAAGTTAGCCGTGCGAACCGATTCAGCCTTATCCTTGAATATGTATCCATCACCAAGGGTAAGCCTGTAACTGGAACCCTCACGGAAACCGCCTTTTGCCTTAACTATAAAGTTGCCGTTTCCACCGTCGGTTATATCGAGCTCCACCGGATCGGTTCCATCCATAACAGTTAATACTGTACTGCTATTAATGTCTTCCGCATTATCACTGATTCTTTGTATTTCAAAAGAAAGATCGGAAGATTGATCAAATAATGAGAAAGAAGTTATATTCAGTTCTTCCTTTATTATCTCCTCATACTTAGCATAAACAATCCGGTCGGATGTCACAGGATCATCCGTATAGAACGGTACGGTGCAATCCTTGTCGGTAAACCATCCGGCGAAAATATAACCGTCTTTTGCAGTACTACTTGCGGACGGAATATTTGACAAAGGATATCCGGATCTTGCAGAATAGCGTCCAATCACCCTGTCCCCATCCATAAATGTAACCAGATAAATTACCGTATCGTCTTCATCATCACGCGTGGCGTTATCCCTTGGTTTTGCCGCAGGACTTGGTTCAGGTATTACGGTTGGACTTATACTGGGTTCTTCGGTAACTGCTTCAACAAACCATTTTTCAACAATTTCATCGATACGCTTGCACAAAGCTGCAACTTCCGCACGTGTGACATTGCTTCCTGGATTGAAATTGCCATTTCCGACCCCCTGGAATATGCCACAGCTCCAAAGCTTTAAAACTGCTTCCACAGCGTAATCCGAAACACTGTCCAAATCTTTAGGCGTACTGGTAACCGTAGCTTCAGGATATGGAATACCGAAGGTGTCAAAAAAACGAACAATGAAAACCGCTATTTGTTCACGGGTCAGTAAACCATCAGGATCAAACCTGCCGTTTCCTACTCCCAAAGTGATACCTTCTGTTTTCGCCCACTTTACATATGGAGCATACCAGCTTTCAGCCGGAACGTCAGAAAATTCCTGGGCACCCTTGTGATCATCAGGATTAATTTCTGCAATGCGGCCCATAACTGTTACAAACATGGCACGCGTCATGGAGCCTTCCGGTAAAAAGCTGTTCTCGCCAACCCCATTGAATAATCCATTCTGAAAAGCATACAGTACCGACTCATAAAACCAGTCGGTTTCAGATACATCTGAGAATGGATTCTGAGCAGCTTCAGATACAGCTGAAATTTCAGTGTTCTGCGTAGCTTCCGCCAGTGCCTGGATTGGCAGAACAGGCATAAGCATGCATAACACCAGAAGCATACTGACAATTCGTCTCTTCATGTTTTCATTCCTTTCTAATAATATTGAATAATACAATACAACGAAGCTACTGGATATCTTCCATCTCTATATGTGTCAGGTGCCATTTATGACCAATAGACGATAATAAAACCTCCCCCTCGTTGAAAGAACCTTGCTGTTTTCACAGCAAAGAATTCCTGCTTTCCCAAACAAGAATAGCAAATAAAGATCATTGATTACCGTCTACTGCCTGAAATGCTTTTTTTTTGACCTAAAATGTCAAGAAATAACCGAAATTGCCGAACTACTTTATGGAAGACAGTATTTTTGTATGATAAAATAAAAACATGCGGTATGCTGACATGGAGGCTGAATGATGCTTAAAATCGCAATCTGTGACGATGATATAAATGATCTTGCCCACATTTCAAACCTGATAGGCAAATATCAGAGCGAAAAGAATTTCCAGATAAGGTGTGATGCTTTTTCGAATATCGTGGAGCTTCTGGATAGCATGCATAAGCACACATACGATATCCTGTTCCTTGACATATTAATGCCGGGACTAACCGGGGTGCAGGCAGCCCATGAAGTCCGTAGGTTTGATAATGAAGTAAAAATCATTTTTTTATCTTCCTCCCCGGAGTTTGCGGTTGAAAGCTATACTGTCGGCGCTTATTACTATTTTATAAAACCTGCTGCCGAAGAAAAGCTGTTTCCTATAATTGATAAGCTGGTTTATAATTATGAAATATCTGATGGAGCTTTATACATAAAATTATCATCCGGGATTATGCGAATTCCGTTTAATAAGCTGGAGTTCCTGGAGGTTATGTATAAAAGGCTGCAGCGTGAAAGAAATACATGGTTCACTTTCGGATTTTGAAACGCAGCTGGTCAGCCGGGAAGAGTTCATCAAGGTACATCGTTCATATATCGTAAACATGAAATATATCCAGGAATTATCTTCAAAAGAGTTAATTGTGTATACCAAAAAAAGAATTCCAATCTCCAGGCTTCTATACGATAAAATAAGGCAGGCATACATGGATTATCTTTTTCAGGACTAAAAAAGCAGAAGAATTGTGCTGCGGCTTCTTCTGCTTTATAACAAGGATTTCAGCTGATATAATATTCAAATACCGTTGAATACTAAAACAGCACCGGTTGTCTAATTGCTTTCTACCCTCCTGATTACCATGTTCTTTTTCCATTTACCCGTAATATAAAAAATAAAAAGAATCAAACCTGAGGCAGTCGTTGCAACAGGTGCGGCAAGCCCCAAACCCCATAACCCTTTTTGCAGGACCAAGCCGAAAAGAATTGCTATTGGAATTCGGAAACCTATTGATGAAAGAATCCCGCAAACCGATGATATGACAGTATGTCCCGAGCCTGTGATAAGGCCGTTAAGGCAGAATGTTGCAGGCACAATCAGGTAGTCAAAGGAAAATGTCCTGATATACTCCACTCCTGCGGCAATCGTTTTTGGATTGTCATCAAACAGCGAAAGAATCTTTTCGGGAAACATTTGAGTAAAAACAAATACTACAAATGTAACCGAAAAGGCAAGCGCAAAACCGGTGTGGAACGTTTTCTTTGCCCGCTCGATTGCCCCTGCGCCCATATTTTGGGCTACCATTGCCGAAACTGAAGAACCAACCGCGATTGCAGGCAATATCGCAAACCCGTTATATTTTCCCACAATACCTACGGCCGCAGATGCGTTCACGCCCATTACGTTTGCGATGGTTGTAAGTACAAGAAATGAAAAATTAACAATAACATTTTGGATTGATATAGGTATACCTACCCTCATCAGCATATTAAAACGCTCTTTATAAAACTTAAATGAACTGAGCTTAAAGTCAAATTCAAAATCACTTCTCTTCAGGTAAATGATACATAAAATCATGCTTACAGCCTGTGAAATAACTGTTGCGGCGGCAGCTCCCTTGGCTTCCATGCCGAACCGTCCAACCAGCAAAAGATCCAAAAAAATGTTCAATACACATGCTATTGACACAAAAACCAACGGTCTTTTACTGTCGCCGAGGCCCCTCAAAATAGCAGAAAATGCGTTATACCCAAAAATAAATATTGTACCCAGCAATGTAACATCAAGGTAATCCCTTGCCTGCTGATAAGCTTCCTGTGGCGTTTGCAGCAGCCTAAGCACTTCGTCTGACAATATCAGCATAATTATGGTGAAGGCAACACCGGAAACAAGGAGAAAAGTCAGCAGTGTACTGATGGATTCCCTCATGCCCTTTCTGTCTCCCGAACCCAGGTACTGGCCGATAATAACGGTACCACCGGTTGCCAGGCCAATAATTATGTTCGTTAGTATAAAGGTAACCTGGCCTCCTATATTAACTCCCGATATACCGGCTGTTCCCGAATAATTGCCGACTATCAGCATATCTGCCACATTATATAGAGTCTGAATCAGGTTTGAAAGCATGAACGGCAGTGCAAACTTAATAAGCTGCCTGACTACACTGCCTTCCGTCAAATTCGTTTCGATGGATTTTTTACTCATTTTGCAGTATTCAGTCCCTTTCTGTTTGTAATTTAAATGCGGAAAAGCAAAATAATGCAATCATGCGGATACAGATTGCATTAAAACAGATCAGCCTTGATATTATAGCACAAATCCATAACCTTTCAAATTACAATTTTAACGATTTTCCATAATGTAAAATAAAAAGTTATTCACTTTCACGCTCATTGCTGCCTGGATGCAGAATGGCTTCCCAGTGTGCCGCTTTTCACCGGCAAAACCTTCCGAATCACCCGTTGTTATACCGGTCTCTGAACAGAAACAAAATTAAATCTATATGAAAAAACTTATAAATCTTTATTGACATTAAGGTTAGTTAATGCTAACCTAATAATAGTTAGATAATTCTAACATTTTTTAACAACCTTTGGCCTGGCAAAACTCTCATTGTACCTTGCAAACGGGGAGTGATTTCGATGCCTTTAACTATGGCAAGAGCAGGAGAAGTAAATCATATTAAAAAAATAGGTGGCAGGGATGAGGTTAAAAGATTCCTTGAAAACCTTGGGTTTGTAGTTGGCGGTGCAGTTACTGTCATCAGCGAAATAAGCGGAAACCTTATCGTTAACGTGAAAGACTCAAGGATTGCCATCAGTCGCGAAATGGCAAGCAAAATAATCGTGTAATAAATTCAAAGGAGTATTTCTATGCAAACACTTAGAGAAGCAAAATGCGGTGAAACCGTCACAGTTGTTAAAATCACCGGTGAAGGTGCAACCAGGCGCAGAATAATGGACATGGGCATTACTAAAGGAACAGAGATCTACATAAGAAAGGTGGCACCCCTTGGTGACCCTGTGGAAATTACGGTACGCGGATATGAATTGTCACTGCGAAAGGCAGATGCTGAAATAATTCTTGTAGAATAACGGGTTTTGCATTGCTTCAAATGCTAACCCGTATTATTAAACCGGAGGGTTAGTTTGAACTAACCCAGATATAAATTAATTATTATTGAGGGGGATAAAACCATGCCGTTGAAAATTGCATTAGCCGGCAATCCTAACAGTGGTAAAACCACATTGTTTAATGCTTTGACAGGTTCGAACCAGTTTGTTGGCAACTGGCCCGGCGTTACTGTTGAAAAAAAGGAAGGAAAACTTAAGAACCAAAAAGATGTAACCGTTGTTGATTTACCAGGAATTTATTCTCTTTCTCCATATACGCTCGAAGAAGTGGTGGCCAGGAATTTTCTTATTAACGAGCATCCCGATGTGATACTTAATATTATTGACGGTACAAACCTGGAGCGTAACCTGTATCTTACCACGCAACTTGCAGAATTAGGCATTCCAATGGTTGTTGCCGTAAACATGATGGATGTTGTTGAGAAAAACGGCGATAAGATTTACATTGATCGGCTTTCCAGGGAACTGGGCTGCACTGTGGTCCAGATTTCAGCGCTGAAAGGAAAGGGCATATTCGAAGCTGCCGATAAAGCCGTGAACCAGGCAAAAAGCAAAAAAACAATGGAACCAAGGCACAGGTTCTCCGACAGTGTTGAAAATTCAATCAGCTTTATCGGGAAACTGATTGAAGGAAAAGTACCCCGGGAGCAGCTGCGCTGGTTTTCGGTCAAACTATTTGAGCGCGACGAAAAAGTTATGGAGCTGCTAAAACTGGATGAAGAAGCAGCCGAAGAACTTGAAAATGAAATCCAGTCCTGCGAAGCCGCACTTGACGACGATTCCGAAAGTATAATTGTAAATGAACGTTATGTATATATTTCCTCCATCATTAACGACTGTTATAAAAAGAACAGGGCAGGCCTTACAATTTCGGACAAAATAGACATGGTGGTTACAAACAGGTGGCTGGCACTGCCGATTTTTGCGGTGGTAATGTTTATTGTGTACTTTGTATCGGTAACAACTGTTGGCACATGGATTACCGACTGGACAAACGATGTGCTTTTCGGGAAAATCATACCGCAGGCGGTTGAAAATCTCCTTGTTGCCGCGGGGACTGCAGACTGGCTGCAAAGCCTTATCCTGGACGGAATTGTCGCCGGTGTTGGCGCGGTGCTTGGATTTGTACCACAGATGTTTGTACTGTTTGCATTCCTGGCTTTTCTTGAAGCTTGCGGTTATATGGCCCGTATTGCCTTTATAATGGACAGGATATTCAGAAAATTCGGCCTGTCAGGGAAATCATTCATTCCGATGCTGATTGGCAGCGGATGTGGTGTTCCGGGTATTATGGCATCACGTACAATAGAAAACGACCGGGATCGTAAAATGACCATAATTACCACCACATTTATTCCGTGCGGAGCCAAGCTGCCGATCATCGCACTAATTGCCGGAGCCATGTTCGACGGTAAATGGTGGGTGGCACCGAGTGCTTATTTTGCAGGTATTGCAGCCATTATCTGTTCAGGTATTATGCTGAAAAAGACAAAACTGTTTTCCGGAGATCCGGCGCCATTTGTTATGGAACTTCCGGCTTACCATTTGCCAACTGTTGGCAACGTTCTTCGCAGTATGTGGGAACGCGGCTGGTCGTTTATCAGGAAAGCTGGGACGATCATCTTGCTTTCCACAATTATTGTATGGCTTGGTTCCAACTTTGGTATAGTGGATGGCAGGTTCGGAATGGTGGAAGATCTGAGCGACGGGTTCCTTTCTGTCATCGGTGGTTTCCTTGCACCAATCTTTGCCCCTCTTGGCTGGGGTAAATGGGAGGCTGCCGTTGCATCTCTGACAGGGCTTATTGCGAAAGAAAATGTAGTAGGTACCCTTGGAATACTTTACGGTTTTGCCGAAGTATCCGAAGACGGTGCTGAAATATGGGGAACATTTTCCAGCAGTTTTACAACGCTGTCAGCATATTCATTCCTGATATTCAACCTGCTTTGTGCACCATGCTTCGCAGCGATAGGTGCCATCAGGCGCGAAATGAACAATGCAAAATGGACATTGTTTGCTATTGGCTACCAGACACTGTTTGCTTACGCGGTTTCATTATGTATTTATCAGTTTGGCAGTCTTTTTGGATATGGCAGATTCAGTTCGGGTTCTGCAGCAGCGATTGTAATCTTGGTTATATTCCTGTATATGCTGTTACGTCCCGGTGCTGAAAAAAGAAACAGGTTTAGTGTTCTGAACTCAGCAGGAGCATAAATTGAAAGAAGGCGATAATATGATTGGTTTCATCGTTAATAATCTTGGAACGATAGTGATTAGTGCAATTCTTATGGTTATAGTAACAGCCATTTGCGTTAACCTGATCAGAAAGAAAAGGAATTCCGAAACCAACTGTGGCTGCGGTTGCATCGGATGTTCAATCTCCTCTGTCTGTCATAAATCGGGTAGAAGTTAGGTAATTATTCAGATTGCAAATATGCCGGGCACATAAACATAAAGCCGGAGAAATTGCTGAGCAACTTTTCCGGCTTTGAGTATTTTTATTCTTACTCCGGCAAAACTGCAAAGAGTTTTGCTGAATTCTTATCCAGATACAGGTTCCAGTCCGGATGGGTTTTAAGTATTGTAGCCGGAACCATATTGTTCACTTCCTGGGCCAGGGTATTTCTTATAGCTTCAGCTTTTACTGCGTGTGGAACCACACTTACTATACACCTGGATTTGAGCATCTGGCTTACTGTCATGGATATAGCCTGCCTTGGAACATCATCAACGGTTGCAAACCATCCTTCCCCTACCTGCTGGCGCTTGCACCGTTCGTCCAGGTTAACTATAATATAACTTTCCTGGGTGTCAAAATCTGCAGGCGGATCGTTGAAAGCAATATGGCCGTTTTCACCAATACCTATTGCTGCAACGTCAATTGGGGCTTCTTTTATACGCTTCGTAATATAAGCAATATTTTCACCTGTGTCCCCTTCTCCATCAACATATACCGCTTCTTTCAGATTTACCTTGCTTGCAAAACGTTCTTTGAGGTATTTGCGGAAAGATGCGATATGGGTTTCGGGAAGCCCTACATATTCATCCAGGTGAAACATGGTAACCCTGCTCCAGTCAACATCCTGGGTAACCAGGGATGATATCATGTCA
>Ga0134103_1000360_pt1 | contig 56247 bp, 57 predicted proteins | sample 14_taG_2_FD_94445 | JGI IMG/M metagenome (GOLD analysis project Ga0134103, IMG submission 94445) | Switchgrass degrading microbial communities from high solid loading bioreactors in New Hampshire, USA - 14_58_20_212_A1 metaG | ecosystem: Engineered > Bioreactor > Semi-continuous > Anaerobic >...
CAGGATCAAACTCTCCATTGATATCTCAACTTCAAGTTCAATCTCCAGCTTAATTCGCCTCATGTCTACCATGGGCGCACAAACTTGGCTGTGGTTGGTTCTGTTGTCTAGTTTTCAAGGTTCTAGGCTTAAATATGTCCCATGGGAAGCCACTTTGCGGCGCCCCGTGGGACAATGTTAACTATACCACGGCTTTGAGGCGAAATCAAGAACCGAATTCTGGCGGTTTCAGACCGTGAACGGCCGTCCTCAGGTGAGGGTGAGCATCATCTCCCTTTTTCTCCGAATATCTTCGCCTCTCGCATAGTTTTGCTCCGAATATCCAGCTAAAAACCGCCTGGGCTCAACTGAGCCCAGGCGGCTGCGGGTAAGGTGGCTTGTCCTCTCAGCGAGGACGCATGTGAGGAAACAGCAGTACGTCGCGAATAGAAGGCGAATCAGTGAGCAGCATGACCAAGCGGTCGATGCCGATACCCAAGCCTCCTGCAGGGGGCATACCATATTCCAGGGCCCGGATGAAATCCGAGTCCATCATATGGGCCTCCTCATCGCCTCGCTCCCGCTGTTCCATCTGCTTGCGGAAACGCTCTTCTTGGTCAATAGGATCATTCAGCTCGGTAAACCCGTTGGCCACTTCCCACGTGACGATGAAGGGTTCGAAGCGGTCTGTGAGATTAGGATTGTCCTTTTTCCGCTTGGCCAGCGGGCTGACCTCGACAGGGTGCTCGGTAATGAAGATGGGCTGAATCAAGTGTGGTTCCACGAACTCATCGAAGAATTCTTCCACAACATTGCCGTAAGCAGCGTTGTCCGGGACACTGAGGCCCTTCTCCCGAGCCACCTTCCGGGCCTGTTCGTCAGTGAGCCCGGTAAGGTCTACCCCGGCATACTCCCGAATCGCCTCCAGCATCGGTTTCCGGGGCCAGGGAGGCGTGAGGTCAATCTCTTGCCCTTGGAAGGTGATCTTAGTCGAACCGGTCACCTTCTCTGCAATATAGGCAAAGATCTCTTCCGTCAACTTCATCATCGCATCCGCATCGGCGTACGCTTCGTAAATCTCGCAGGAAGTGTACTCCGGATTGTGCTTCGTGGAGATTCCCTCGTTGCGGAAATTCTTGCCCACTTCGTAGACCTTCTCGAAGCCGCCCACCAGCAGCCGCTTAAGGTACAGCTCAGGGGCAATCCTCAGGTAGAGGTCCATGTCGAGGGCGTTGTGATGCGTTACGAACGGCCGCGCATTGGCCCCACCCGCGATGGGGTGCAGCATCGGCGTCTCCACCTCAATAAACCCTCGGGAGTTGAGAAATTCGCGCAGAGCCTGGATCACCTGGCTGCGCTTACGGAACACTTCCCGCACCTCGGGGTTGACGATCAAGTCCACATACCGCTGCCGGTAGCGCAGCTCCACATCTTTCAGGCCGTGCCATTTATCCGGCAGCGGCCGCAGGGACTTTGCCAGCAACTTCAGTGTTTCCACCTCGACGCTGATCTGCCCCCGCTTGGTACGGAAGATGGTTCCGGAAACGCCGACGATGTCGCCGATGTCCAGCTGCTTGGCAAACTCATACGCTTCCTCACCCATCACATCTATACGAAAATACAGCTGGATCCGCCCAGAAGCATCCATGAGGTCAGAGAAACTGGCCTTGCCATGGGTGCGGAATGACATCAGGCGTCCAGCAATAACGGTCTTCTGCCCTTCCAGGGCATCGAAATTGTCGATAATCTCTTGGGCACAGTGGGTGCGCTCGAACCTCTCCCCGTAAGGGTTGATGCCCGCCTCGTAGAGTGCCTGCAGCTTGCTGCGGCGGATCGCCATCAGCTCATTAAGCTCCTGCCGCTGTTCCTCCTGCCGCTGTTCTTCTTGCCTCTGTTCTTCGAGTTGCTCGTCCAGATGTTCGTGGTGATCCCTCACTGCGTTACCTCCCATGTAACCGGGCTGCTTGCTTACCAGTATACCTTCACGATTTCATACTTCAGCAGGCCGTCTAGGACTTCTACCTGCACAACATCTCCTTGCTTTTTGCCCATAATTGCCTTTCCCACAGGTGACTCGTTGCTGATTTTCGCCTGCATGGGATCTGCTTCCGCAGAACCGACGATTTGGTACTCAAACTCTTCGGAAGTCTGCAAGTCTCGCAAAACCACTTTCTTTCCCAGTGCTACCGCTCCGTCGTCCTTCCCGTCCTCGCTGTCGATGATTTTGGCGTTACGCAGCATCTTCTCAAGGGTGATAATCCTGCCTTCGATGAATGCTTGTTCGTTCTTGGCATCGTCGTACTCCGAGTTCTCGGAGATGTCGCCGAACTCAAGTGCTTCTTTAATCCGCTGCGCAACTTCACGACGCTTGACAGTTTTCAGAAGTTCTAATTCTCCCTCGAGCTTCTTGAGTCCTTCGGGCGTAAGCAAGACTTCCTTTCCCATCATACGGCTCCTGTCTCCTTTTCCCATTAAATAACAGGCAAACAACATGTTCCCCGGTAGGTTGAACATCAACGTTAATATGGCTGCGGCTCTGAGAAAATATGCTCTGCAACCACTTCCTTCAGGTTGCTTAATCTATTATAGTGAACTCACTATGGGGTGTCAAGAATCTCTCCCGTACAGCAAATGCCCATCAGTCTTGCTTCCGCAGGTCCTCAATGCGCGGTTTGAACCCCACCTTATCCAGCATCATCAGGTAGTCCTGCGGTGTAATCGCCGACAGTGGCTTGTCGAGAAGGGCAACCAGAAGGGCCTCCATCACATTGGTGCCGAAAGACCGGCCGTTGATGTTCGGCGTAGTAGTGACCAACCTGGCCACGCCCCGTTCGCGCAGGAAGCGGAGGTCATCCTGGGTGACTGTGTTGGTGATGATCGTCTTGCCGTCCAGGCGTTCCGGCATATACCTGCGGATGAAGTGGAAGTCACCGGCAATCACGTCGGCCCACTGGTAGTACTTGCTGAACCGGTTCTGCTGGGGCTGCTCCTCCTGCTTCTTCCCGATGGGATACAGCATTTTAAAAGGAAGCTGCACCACAAGGGGGGCGAGAGTGCGCGCCACCAGGTCCAGCCCTTTCAAGCTGTAGATAGGGACAGGCAGCCCCAGTACAAACATGACATCGCCGTACAACACCGTCGCACCTGTTTTCTCCAGGGCCTCTGCCATGCCGAAACGATCCACGGCACAGGTAAGCATCACGTTCTTCCCGGAGAAAAACGACGGGTCTGTCTGGGCGAGGTACTCAATGGTACGGCGCTCCAGCGTGTTTTTCAGGCCGGAACCGTCGACCATGGGCGTCTTCTGCGCGGCCCGGGCGATTTTTTTCGCCTCTCTCAAAATGTACCGTCTGTTTCCGCACGCCAGGTAGAGGTCAATTCCCCCCATGCCGAAGGCGGCAACTTGCCCATCCAGCTCGCGGATCAGTGCGATAGCCTTGTCGATATCGCCGTCGGTGCCGATCCGCTCAATTGAAAACTGTTCTCCGCAGAGCTCTACAACCGCCTTCTTATCACGCTTTGATGAGCCTATGCTCACGCTGACAACTCTCTTCATGTCAGGACCCCTTTATTGTGGTAATCAAATCCAAGAGCTGTTTGGGTTGCACGTACACGTCTTGAGTAATAGGCGACTCGCCGATCTCAAAGCCGATGACCTTGTCGCCCAAGATGGCCTCTGCGAGCCTGATTCTCATGTCTGAACCGATCATGACCACATTGTCATAGGAACGCATTTCCGACATCAGATCCATCAGCCAGTTGAGCAGCTGGACACCGTTCATGCGTTCCACAAAGCTCCATCTTTCCACGTCTGTCATCAGGAGCGTATATTCCACGCCCAGCTTCTGGCACAGCTCCGCGATCTCCTCCGTGTTGGCGATGGGAAAACCGATCACCGCCATCGATCCTCCCTTGCGTATTTCCGCAATAGTTTCTAACCTGGAGACGAAGGTGCGGTCGCATCCCACGCGGTTGGCCACTTCCTGCTGGGACATGCCTGAAGCGCGCAGGCTGAAAATCCGCTCCAATGCGCGTACAGCTTTCTCCTTGCTGATCAGCTTGTCACCAATGCGGTAGAACTCCACCGGAACCACCACCATGTGCACATATTGTACACATAAATTGTAGCAAACTGGAACGGCCGGGACAATACCCGTCGGGCCCCGACGGTTACTTTTCAGGCACCAACTGCAGAAGCAGCTCGCGCACCTCTTCCATGGACTCAGCCTTGTTGAGTTGACGGCGCACTTCAGCGGAATGCGGCACGCCCTTGAGGTACCACGCCAGGTGAGGGCGCATCTCCTTCACTGCCTGGCGCACCCCGTCGTACTCAGCCTTCAGCTCTAGATGGCGCCAGGCCACGGAGATCCTCTCTGCTGTCGTCGGCGCCGGAGGTTCAGGCTCTCCCCGTATGGCCGCTTGAATGCTGCGGAAGATCCAGGGGTTCCCTTGCGCCCCTCTGCCCACCGCCACATGCGCACACCCCGTCTGCTGCAGCATACGCAGCGCATCGCCGGCGCTAAACACATCGCCGTTGCCCACCACCGGAACGGGGCAGGCCTCCACCACGCGCCTGATCCATGCCCAGTCGGCACTCCCGGCGTAGAACTGCTCGCGCGTACGCGCGTGAACCGTGATCCAGTGGGCACCTGCGCCCGCCGCGCGTTGAGCCACCTCCACACAGTTGATGGAATGCTTGTCCCAGCCCAGCCGAACCTTCGCCGTCACTGGTACGGATACTGCTTTCACCACTGCAGCCACGATCTTTTCCAGAAGCAGCGGGTCACGCAGCAGAGCCGCGCCATCACCGTTCTTTACCACTTTTGGAGTAGGGCAGCCGAAGTTCAGATCGATCATCTCTGGGCGGCAGTGGGCTACTACTATCTGTGCAGCCTCTGCCACCACGTCGGGGTTGTGCCCGAACAGCTGCACGGCCACGGGGCGTTCTGCGTCCTCAGTTGCCAGCATCTTCAAGGTACGTTGGTTCTTGTAGACGAGTGCCTGTGCGGATATCATCTCGGTTACCACTAGATCGGCGCCGAACTCCCTGGCGATCAGCCGGAAGGCCAGATCAGTGACACCCGCCATTGGTGCCAGAAAAACGCCTATGGCCTGCTCACCTCCCTACAATAAAAAAAGCAGGGTACACCCTGCCTTTATCTACACTGCGAATCTCTTACTTAAGGTTGTACTTCTCCCGGAAGCGCTCGATGCGTCCGCTGCTGCCGACCACTACAGTCTGCCGCTGACCGGTATAGAATGGGTGACATTCTGAACAGACTTCCACTCTGATCTGGGGTTTGGTCGAACGTGTTTCAAACGTATTCCCGCAAGCACAGGTCACGATAGCCTTGTCGTACTTAGGATGGATCTTTTCCTTCACGCCTATTCACCTCACTCTCGTTGCGGACTGACCAAAGGTCATTATAACACATGTGGTCTGCCGGCGCAACGTTCCTACTTCAGATACAGCTCAGGATTTACCGGATTGTTGCGATACCGGATCTCGAAGTGTACGTGCGGGCCCGTTGAGTTGCCTGTGTTGCCGCTGTAGGCAACCACTTGGCCGCGACTGACCTGCTGGCCTACTTTCACATTCACTCGGGAGTTGTGTGCGTAACGAGTCTCCACGCCGTTGCCGTGGTCGATCACCACGAGAATACCATAGTTGCCGTTCCAGCCAGCGAAGGTAACCTTGCCATCAGCAGCAGCTTTAACTGGGGTGCCGGTATTCACTGCGATATCCAGCCCGTTGTGCATCCTTCCCCAGCGCTGGCCGTACTTGGATGAAATGCGGCCGGATACAGGCCAATCAAATGCCTTCTGAAGCTGGCCGTTCACAACCAAAGCATCACTGCGCAGGACCCGCGTCGCTCCCGGAATAATCAGCTTTGTCTTGGGCTGAATGCGGGACGGATCCGCGATATTGTTGACTTCGACGATATCGTTCAGCGGCACTTTGTAGCGCTGCGCGATTTCCCACAGGCTTTCACCTGAGGCTACCTCATGCAGTACACCCTTGACGGTGAGGATCTCCAGCTTCTGGCCCACCTGCAGCCGGTTGGGGTTCTTCAGATCGTTGGCAGAAACGATGCTGTCCACTGTGATCCCGTAAGCCTGGGCAATGTCCCACAGCGTCTCACCGGCGCGCACGGTATGAACCAACACAGTAGGCTTCTTAGAATCAGCAGGTTGGGGCTGCGGAGCCTCTGCTTTGGGAGGTTCAACTGTGGGCGCAGCCTGAGCAACCTGAGCTGCCTGCGACGCCTGTGTATTCTCTGTCGCCTGTGCAGTCTGTGTCTGAGAGGAGGCAACCACGGGAGAGGATTCACTGGGTTTGCCTGCAACCTGGGACTCAATCACAGCCTTAGGTTCCGAGGCATAACCGGTGAGCCCGTCGATGGCGATAGCGAAGATTTCTGATTCATCCACATCCTCTTCTGGCTCGAACCGGAGATCATCTATGTACACGTACATCAGGCTCTCCATGTCCCAGTCACTGCCGCCAATATGCAGGCGCGTGTCCATACGGCCCAAAACTCCGAGGCTTAACAGTACAACTAAGGCTAGGAGTATGAAGAATCGGTTTCGGGCTTGGTGCCGCTGCATTACAGCTCCTCCTCAGCACATAACTACATCATGAAGAACTTCGACGGTGATCGCAAATTCCCTTTACCTATTGCGTACATTTTCTGCAAACGAGGATGTCCTGATCAGCTCAACCAGTTCTGCATTGCTCTTAGTCTTGCTCAAACGCTCCAGGAGCAATTCAAGGGTCTCCACAGGCCCTAGAGAAGCCATTGCTTTCCTGAGCAGCCACGAGGCATCCAGCTCTGCCGGGGTCATCAGCAGCTCTTCCCGGCGTGTTCCTGACTTCTCCACATCGATCGCGGGGAACAAGCGCCTTTCTGCCAGTTTCCGGTCGAGATGCAGCTCCATGTTCCCGGTACCTTTAAACTCTTCGTAGATCACCTCATCCATACGACTGCCGGTATCCACAAGAGCTGTAGCCAAAATAGTCAGACTTCCCTGCTCTTCCAATTTGCGGGCAGCGCCGAAGAAGCGTTTTGGCCGGTGCAGCGCTGCCGGGTCAACGCCTCCTGACAAAGTGCGGCCGCTGGGGGGCACCACCAAGTTGTGCGCTCGGGCCAAGCGAGTGATGCTGTCCAGGAGGATCACTACATCTTTGCCTGACTCAACGAGACGCTTCGCCCTGTTGAGGACAATATCCGCGACTCGCACGTGATTGTCCGGCGGGAGGTCAAATGTGGAGCTGATCACCTCGCCGTTCACTGAGCGCTGCATGTCGGTAACTTCTTCCGGGCGTTCATCAATCAGGAGGACGATAATCTCGATCTCGGGGTAATTTTCACTAATGGCATTAGCAATCTTTTTCAAGACTGTGGTCTTCCCAGCTTTGGGCGGTGCCACGATCAGACCGCGCTGGCCCAAGCCAAGAGGAGCCAAGAGGTCGATCAAGCGGGTGGTGTAATCATCTGGAGTTGTCTCGAGATAAATGCGCTGTTTGGGGTAGATCGGGGTAAGATCATCGAAACAGGACCGCTTGGGAGCCAGTTCTGGGCCAAGCAGATTGATGGCAAGAACCTTGAGCAGAGCGTAGTAGCGTTCGCCTTCTTTGGGGGGCCTGACCTGACCGAGGATTTCATCACCGGTTCGCATGGAGAAGCGGCGGATTTGCGAGGGGGAAACGTACACATCATCTTGCCCTGGTGTATAATTGTCGAGCCGCAGGAACCCGAACCCATCGGGCATTATCTCCAAAATCCCACTGATGAAAAGCAGCCCTTCTTGTTCGGTCTCCGCCTTGAGGATTTGGATAATCAAGTCCTTCTTCCGCAGTTTCGAGACCCCGGTGATGCCCATTTCCCGTGCAATCTCCTGCAGTTCAGAACTTGTCTTTGATTCCAGCTGTGCAATATTCAAATGTCCACCACCTTCGAGTCGAGGGGAGGGAGGCCCCTCCCCGTACATCTTATGCTTTTCCGGCAGAACCAAACAGTCTCATTTTGGCTCGGACCACTTCTTTCATGGCTGCCTTGGCAGGCCCCAAGATCCGGCGTGGATCCAGCTCGTTGGGGTTGGCTTCCATGTGGTCCCTGATCGCTTTGGTAAATGCTACCCGCAGTTCAGTGTCGATGTTGATCTTCGACACATACTGGCGAGCGATCTTGATCGCTTCGTCCGGCACGCCCGAGGCTCCGTGCAGCACGAGCGGCACATCGGTTTTGCTGGCGATCTGCTGCAGGCGCTCAAAATCCAGCTTCGGCTCGCCTTTGTACAGGCCGTGGGCAGTCCCGATCGCTACGGCGAGGGCATCGCACTTGGTGCGCTCAGCAAAGTCCGCCGCTTCATCGGGATCGGTAAAGGCGGCTTCCCGTTCAGAGACAACAATATCATCTTCTACGCCGCCGATCTTACCCAGCTCTGCTTCCACTGATACATTATTGGGATGAGCAACCTCGACTACCTTCTGAACAATCGCGATGTTTTCTTCGTAAGGCAGCTTGGAGCCATCGATCATTACAGCCGTGAAACCGTGGCGGATGCACTGCACCACCTGCGTGAAGCTCGTACCGTGGTCCAGGTTGAGGGCGATCGGTACGGTGGCCTTCTCCGCTGCGATCCGGGCGAGCCCGCTTATGTACTCGATCCCAGCGTATTTCAGTGCTCCCTGGCTCGCCTGGATGATCACCGGAGAGCGCTCTTCTTCCGCGGCTTCAACGATCGCCTGCAGAATCTCCATATTGCTCAGGTTAAACGCACCAACAGCATAGCCACCTTTGCGGGCAGCTTGAAGTATCTCCCGGCCAGAAACTAGCAACGAAGTCTACCTCCTTTGATGAAAGCAAGGGAATTACAGCAGGGGTCTGAGGTACTCAGCAAGCGAAGCGTATGATGAGGGGTCCATCACAATTTCCTTCAAACGTTCTACCCGTTCCCTGTGGTGAGGCGCCGACGCTTCGATCACAACAGCACTTCCGCAGTAGGAACAGATAATCTCAACCCGATCCGAGAAGATGTCGAGGCCGATGGAAGGGCGATCACACCGACAGGCGATCTTGTTTTCAGCAGCCAGATCGTGGAGCCTGGCCAGCACCGCGTACATCACATCCGGATTGTCGAAGTCTTCCTGTTCCGCATCGACGGTGAAGAAATCCGGATCATACACGGACTTGGCTACTGCCTCCTCCACATCAGCATCGCGTCCCAGGAATCCTATGATATCACCAAAGGTTGGATCAATCAAGGTTACAAGACGGGCGCGCAAAAACTCCTTTGCTGAGTACGCTAGGCGCACTCGTTCACCACCGAGGCTGACAGCTTCGATGATGTAGCGCCCGCCTGTCCGGTAAACCCGGCCGAGGGCAAACCCGCATTCGCACTGCAAAGGATACGGACTGTGGTTTATCTGGAAAATGTTGAAGTGGTGTGCCTCAGTCCCCAGGCATGCGGGGCACTGCAGTGCCAGTGTCCTGTGTGTTTCAAGAACCACCTAGGATTCCTCCTATCTACCGCGGTAATAAGTATTCGCCAGTAAGGAGGAATTCCCTTTTCATGCTAAATAGGTTCCTGCATCTTGATGTTCCCAAAAATATCATACAATACGAGGAAACCCGCTTCTTCTCGAATCGTGTAGTTCACTATGGCCTCCACTACGCGGCCCTCAGAGTCAAGCACAAACAAGGCATCCTGATACCACCCCTCCTTAACCGGGCGCAAAGCCGAGGCAGTCACCGGCTGGCAGCCCCGCACAAGGCGGCAGTCGGGGCGGAGTTCGAGGATGAGCAGCCCTCCTGGCGCAGCCACCCGCACCTTCCGTTCCTCTGCGTGAACCTCGAGGATATCACCGTGCACCGCACCAGGATGGAAGGCTTCAGCAGGCAGTGACGCCGCTGTGAATGTCAGCAACAGCAGTAAAGACAGCATGCGGCGAAATAACAAGGCACATACCCCCCTTTACCGGAGAGTATGTGCCGGCACTGCTGCAGCTATTCTAATATCTCAGTTCACCTGCGGAAATCATCAGGCGTCAAGTTCTTCAAGAACGAACGGAACTCCTCAAGCTCCGGATCCTCAACAACTTGTTTGACAATGGCTGACTCGCTGAGAATCTCCTCGGACACGAAGATCGGCACTCCTGCTCGGAGAGCCAAGGCGATCGAATCACTGGGCCGGGCATCCAGCTCCAGCATCTGTCCATTCCGTTTCAGGAATACACGGGCGTAGAACACATCGTCTTTGAGTTCAGTAATGGCAACCCGGTCTACCGCCGCTCCTAGTTCTTTGATAGTAGAGAGCAGCAGATCGTGGGTGAGCGGCCGCGGTGCTGCCAGTCCCTCCATGGCCACAGCGATCGCATTGGCCTCTGCAGGGCCGATCACCACCGGAAGGGCATAGTGCTCTTCTGCGTCGGTTAGTATGACTACAGGCACCATACTCTGTGGGTCCAACCCAACCACTTTAACCCTCATCTGCAGCATAGCCATCACCTCCGCATTCCTGTCTTACTTGCCGCCCCGCCCCCTCTTTGCGATTGCGGCCTGCACGAATGCCTTGAACAGCGGATGAGGCCTTGTGGGACGAGACTTGAACTCGGGATGGAACTGCGTGGCCACAAACCAGGGGTGGTCTTTCAGTTCAACAATCTCGACAAGACTGCCATCGGGCGATGTGCCCGTGAAACGCATGCCGTACTGCGCCAGGATATCGCGGTACTCGTTGTTCAACTCATAGCGGTGACGGTGACGTTCGTGAATCAGCTCTGCCCCATACGCCCGATAGCTGTGAGAATCCTTGGCGAGAACACATGGGTATGAACCCAACCTCATCGTACCGCCGAGGTTCTCCAATGCTTCCTGGCCAGGCATAGGCCCGATGACGGGATGAGCGCAGCTGCCGTACTCCAAGCTGTTGGCGTCGCGCAGGCCTGCAGCGTTGCGGGCAAACTCGATCACAGCGCACTGCAGCCCCAGGCAGATGCCGAAGAAAGGAATCTGCTTGGTCCGGGCAAATTCTGCGGCTCGGATCTTTCCTTCCACACCGCGACTGCCAAATCCTCCTGGGATGAGGATCCCATCCAACCCCTCCAAGCAGGCAGTACCGTTGTGTTCCACATATTCAGCATCGATCCACTCGATTTCTACCCCAGTACGGTGGGCACAGCCGCCGTGCCGCAGGGCTTCCGCTATGCTGAGATAAGCGTCGGGCAGCGATACATATTTCCCCACGATACCAATCTTGACATGGCCCTGGGGATTCTTGACGGCGTGAACCATGTCTTCCCATTCTTTCATGTCGCCATCGCGGTACTCCAGCCCCAGTTTCTCCATGACGATCTTATCCAAACCTACCTTGGCAAATTCCAGGGGAACCTCATAGATGCTTTCCACATCCACATTGGGAATCACAGCCCGCGGCTCAATATCGCAGAACAAGGCAATCTTGGCCTGAAGTTCCGGTGTTATTTCATATTCACTGCGGCAGACGATAATATCCGGTTGAATCCCGATGCTGCGCAGTTCTTTCACACTGTGTTGGGTGGGTTTCGTCTTCAGTTCCCGCGCTGCCCCCACATACGGGATCAGCGTGACGTGGATGTACAGGCATGAGTCTTTGCCCACATCGCTTTTCATCTGGCGGATGGCTTCCAGAAAAGGCAGGCTCTCAATGTCCCCCACTGTGCCGCCTATTTCCACCAGTACCACATCAGGCGATTCATCTTCCGCAACGGCGCGAATACGTGACTTAATCTCATTGGTGACGTGGGGTATAACCTGGACGGTTCCACCAAGGTAGTCACCACGCCGCTCTTTGGAGAGGATAGACCAGTAGATCTGGCCTGTGGTAACATTGCTCTTCCTGCTTAACTCAGTATCGATAAAGCGCTCATAGTGCCCCAGGTCGAGATCTGTCTCGGCACCATCATCCGTAACGAATACTTCACCATGCTGAAAAGGGCTCATGGTACCAGGATCGACATTCAGGTACGGATCCAGTTTCAGCACACTTACTTTCAACCCGCGGCTCTTGAGCAGCCGGCCGAGGGACGCGACAGTGATCCCCTTTCCGAGGCTGGAGACAACGCCGCCGGTAACGAATATAAACTTGGCCATGCCGTATCCTCCTCATCTCATTGACTTATGACGCATTGACTTCCGCTTCCACTTCTTGGTCTGCCTCTTCGTACTTCAGCATGAGCTGCTTGAAGGCAAAATTCTGGAGCAATGCCAAAAGACAGGTGACGAAAAGCAGAATTGGCGCGGCCAAGACGATGCACAAAGCTAGGACGACCAGCGAGATAACCACCATGAATGCACTGCCCAAGGGATTATCGAGCACAAGCAGTGCGGAGCGTTTCAGCACCTTGCGAATCCCGATATCCTGCTGAACCAAGAACGGAAAGACGAACTGCTGTACTGCATACCAGAAGATAATCGCCCAGATCCAGATACCACTTGCCATCTGAACAAAGCGGTTCGAATGGGTGATGCTGAATGCAAGATCGACAAACAACACCACCGCCCCCAGCAGTGCGATCACTGCCAAGGCAGCCCCTCGCCAGAAGAACTTCTGCAGCCCGGCCTTGAAGTCGCGAATCTCCACTTCTTCCTTGTCCACAATCCTGGCCATAACGTAGTTGACCGCGGCCGCGGCTCCACCGAGGGTGAGGACGGTGAGCAAAATACCCAGATAAGTGACTGCCGGAGGAAGCGGCACGTACATGACGATCAACAGTGGGCCGAACCCTACCGCAAACCACAGCAGGTTTGTGAGCATTACGATTCCTATACGGTCGTAAACTGCCTTGAACGACTGGGCAATCACCTGCCAGCACTGACGTAGGTTCATTGTTTTCTCTCCTTTACATCTGTTCGGGTGCGGAAACACCCAGCAGGTGCAGCGCACGCCGGAGCACGGCCAGCACGCATTTTACCAGCACCAGACGGGCATCGCGCAGGGGAGGCTCCTCTCCGAGCACATGGCAGTGCGTGTAGAACGAATGGAAAATGCTTGCCAAGTCCAAGGCATAGCGCGCAATGCGGTGAGGTTCTCGATGCGTGGCAGCCTGCAGGATCTCTTCCGGAAGCTCACCAAGTTTCTTGATGAGGTTGATCTCTGACTCCTCAGACAGCAGGCCCAGGTCAACATCTGCGGTAGTGGGAACCGCTACACCCGCTTCCGCCGCCTGCCGCAAGATACTGCAGATCCGGGCGTGGGCGTACTGGACATAGAACACCGGATTCTCACTGCTCTGTTCCACGGCCAAGTTCATGTCAAAGTCAAGGTGGCTTTCCAGGCTCCGCATCAAGAAGAAAAACCGCGCTGCGTCGGCACCTACTTCATCCACCAGATCTCGCATGGTGATGAACTCACCGGCCCGCTTGGACATTTTGACAGGTTTGCCATCGCGCAACAGCGCCACGTACTGCAGGATCAGTACTTCCAGGGTATCCGCACTGTAGCCGAGAGCCTGAACTGCTGCTTTCATCCGCCCGATGTAGCCGTGATGATCAGGGCCGAGGATATCGATCAGCTTAGTATATCCCCGCTTCAGCTTGTCATAGTGATAGGCGATATCGGCGGTAACATAGGTGTAGGAACCGTCGCTTTTCACCAACACCCGGTCCTTGTCATCGCCAAAAGCGGTTGACCGGAACCAGAGTGCCCCATCTTTTTCGTACAGATAGCCCTTCTCCCGGAACAAGGCGATGATGCTCTCTAGTTCACCACGGGCATGCAGATCCCGCTCGCGGAACCACAGGTCAAACTCTACTCCGTACTCCCTGAGATCTTGAGCCTGCCAGTCCACCATCTGATCCGTGCCCCACCGCTTGCAGAAAACGAACTGCTCCGCATCAGGAAGATCGAGGAAGTCGGGCCGTTCCTGGAGAAGCTGTTTTGCCAGGTCGATGACGTACTCGCCGGGATATCCTTCCTCTGGGAATGGATAGCTCGGATCAACCAGCTGGTGACAGCGGGCAATCAGAGAGCGCGCGAAAACATCCGCTTGATTTCCGGCATCATTGACGTAGAACTCAGTCCCTACGTCATAACCGCACGCTCTAAAAAGCCGTGCCAGCGTATCCCCTACTGCTGCCGCCCTAGCGTTGACCACATTCAGCGGCCCCACCGGGTTGGCGCTCACAAACTCCAGCAGGACTTTCTCGCCCTGCCCATAGTTGGAGGAACCGTAGTTCTCGCCCTGCTGCTCTACGGCCCGAAGAATATCGCCCAGCCATGCTCTGCTCAGAAAGAAGTTGATGAACCCTGGGCCGGCTACCTCTACCTTGGCGATGAACTCCCCTACAGGGATGTACTTCACCAGAATCTCCGCGACTTCCCGCGGTGCCCGACGGGCAGCCTTGGCCGAGGCCAGCGCCACATTGGAGGCAAAGTCGCCGTGCTTTGGGTCTTTGGGCGTCTCCAGGACAAATTCGGGAACCTCATACGGTGCCAAATCGCCGGCCGCCACTGCCTCATCGATGGCCTTAAGGATCAGGTCCTGCAGTTTTTCCCTCTGTGCTAAAGCGATATTCATCCCACTACCTCCCAGAATAAACGAACTCCCCCGCAGGAAATGCCTACAGGGGAAAAAATCGGTTGCGGAGTACTACTCGCACGAACCATTCAATAGTATATCACTTGGCTGAAGAATAGACAACCGCAAATCACCGGCCTAGAAAAGGCCCGTGATACGCCCATCAGCATCAATATCGATCTTCTCCGCTGCCGGCACCTGTGGCAGCCCGGGCATCGTCATGATATCTCCCGCCAAACAGACCACAAACCCAGCACCAAGCGAAGGCCGCACATCGGTAATCGTGAGTTTCCAACCCTTAGGTACACCCTTCAAGGCAGGATTGTCGGAGATGGAATGCTGAGTCTTTGCCACACAGACAGGCAGATTGCCGTAACCCAGCTTCGTGATGGTCCGGATTGCAGTCTCAGCCTTGTCGGTGTACACCACATCATCGGCGCCGTAGATCTCAGTGGCCAGAAGACGCAGCTTCTCTTTAATAGGAAGGTTCCAGTCGTACAGAGGCCTGAAATCCGCCTTCTCGTTTTCCAGCACATCGAGCACAACCCTGGCGAAGTCCTCGCCGCCCTTGCCTCCTTCGGCGACGACCCGGGACAGCGCGCAGCGGACACCGATACTGCTGCAGTGGGACCGCACCAGTTCAAGTTCTTCCTCGGAATCAGTGGGGAACTGGTTGATGGCGACGACGATGGGCAGGCCGAACTTCCTCACGTTCTCCACGTGTTTGTCGAGGTTGGCCAGTCCTCTGCGCAGCGCCTCGAGATCAGTCTCCTGAACTCTTTCTTTCGGTACACCCCCGTGCATGTTGAGGGCCCGTACCGAAGCCACGATCACAACAACATCGGGCTTAAGGCCGGAATAGCCGTGCACGATATCAAAGAACTTCTCGGCCCCCAAATCAGCGGCAAACCCACCCTCAGTGACGACGTAATCAGCCAGCTTGAGAGCCATTTTCGTAGCGATGATGCTGTTGTTGCCGTGAGCAATGTTGGCAAACGGCCCGCCGTGGATGAATACGGGCTGCCCCTCCAGCGTCTGCACCAGGTTCGGCTTGACAGCATCCTTCATAATCACCGCCACGGCGCCTTCTGCCTTCAGATCGCGCACGAAGACGGGCTGACGGTCGTAGGTGTAGCCCACGAGGATGTTCCCGACCCGCTGTTTCAGATCCTGCAGGTCTTCTGCCAGGCACAAGATGGCCATGATCTCAGAAGCCACACTGATGTCAAAACCATCCTCTCGAACCACGCCGTTCCCTTTCCCGCCCAGGCCGATGACGATGCTGCGGAGTTGGCGGTCGTTCATATCCATCACTCGGCGGAACACGATCCGCTTGGGGTCTATGTTGAGGGCATTCCCCTGATGGATGTGGTTGTCCAGCATGGCCGCGATAAGATTATGGGCCGTGGTCACGGCATGGATATCTCCGGTGAAGTGCAGGTTGATATCCTCCATGGGTACCACCTGGGAGTAGCCGCCGCCGGCTGCCCCACCTTTGATCCCCATGGTCGGCCCCAGAGAGGGCTCCCGGAGGCAGGCCATCACTTTCTTGCCCAGGCGCCCTAGGGCCTGGGTAAGGCCGATTGTGGTGCAGGTCTTTCCTTCTCCGGCCGGTGTGGCAGTTATCGCGGTGGTATAGATCAGCTTGCCGTTGAGCCGATCCGCGACTCTCTTCCAGACGTCCAAGCTGACCTTGGCTTTGTACTTGCCGTACAGCTCCATGTCATCCTCAGTCAAACCCACTTTGGCCGCGATCTCCTGAATAGGCTGCAGCTTGGCCTGTTGAGCAATTTCGATATCGCTCAGCACATTGATGCCTCCTTCGCACATCAGGTTAAATTGAATGGAGCCCTCTGCCCAGTGCGGCCAACGCCGCTTCCCGCACTGACTCAGCCACTGTAGGGTGAGGGTGGATTGTGCCGGCCCAATCATCAAGGCCGATCTGGTTTTCCAGCACCGTTGCGGCACCAGCGATGATCTCTGTGACCTGTGGGCCGATCATATGTACTCCAAGCACGCGGCCGTGGGCATCAGCTATCACTTTGCAGAAGCCGGAGTCCAACCCGCTGATCACGGCCTTGCCGTTGCCCTTCAAACTGAACTGGCCGATGCGCAGTGTACCGCCGTACTCAGCTCGGGCCTCTGCCTCCGTCAGCCCTACCGCCGCGATCTCCGGCTTGGTATAGACACAGCGAGGCACCTGCCAGCGGCTTTTCGGGCTTCCGCCGAAAGCAAAATCAACCGCAGCCATTCCTTCTTCAAACGCAAGATGAGCCAGCTGCATTCCCCCGATGACGTCGCCCGCAGCATAGATGTGCGGTATCGATGTCTGGTAACGTTCGTTGACAACGGCCAGCCCTCGGGCGTTGGCCGCGCATGGGAACCCCTTCGGCAGCACCGCCCTGCGCCCTACCGAAACAAGCACACAGTCGGTGTGCAGTTCTTCCACCTTGCCCTTGTACTCCACCTCCACTGTGCCCTGCCCGTCACCTTGATCCATCACCCGGCGCACCTGTGCGGCAGTCATGATCCGTACTTTCTGCTTGCGGAACTCTCTTGCCAGTGCCTTGCTGATGTCCTCATCCTCCATGGGCAGGATCCTGTCCGCAAGCTCCACGATTGTCACTTGCACTCCGTACGCCGCGAACACGGTGGCGAACTCGCAGCCGATCACGCCGCCGCCCACGATCACTACTTCCTTAGGCAGCCGCTCCAGATCGAGAATCTGGTCACTGTTGAAGACCAGCCTACCGTCGCAGGGGAGGTTGGGCAACTCTACGGGAGCCGTGCCGGTAGCCACAAGGATCCGTTCCGGTTCGTAGGTTTGGCCGCCGATGCTCACCGTGGACGGGGATAGAAACTCTGCCTCTCCCTGTACCACTTCGATGCCCTTCTGCTGCAGCAGATAGCTCAAGCCCTGAACAAGGCGGCGGACTATATCGTTTTTTCTGGCCACCACTTTGGCGAAATCGGGTGCGGAGTAAGAGACCTCTACGCCGTGCTCTGCCATGCTGCTCAAGCTGCGATATAGCTGTGCGCTTTCCAGAAAAGCCTTAGTGGGGATGCAGCCCCGGTTCAAGCACGTGCCGCCGACAGTATCCTTTTCCGCCAGCACCACCGATTTGCCCAGCTGGCGGGCACGCACCGCCCCGCAGTATCCGGCGGGGCCACCGCCGATGATCAACAAATCCACCCGTCTCGGCATTGGCCCAATCCTCCTTACGCTAGTCTCGCAGGTAGTACGCCAAGCGCTGCAGCTCTAGGGACAAATCGGCACTGGCCATGTGGACTCCTTCGGGAACTGAAAGCTTCACTGGTGCGAAATTGAGGATGGCCTTGACGCCAGCCTTCACCAGTTCATCTGCGGCAGACTGAGCATATTCTGCCGGCACCGCGATGATCGCCATCTGTACACCGAGTTCCTTAACTCTCTCCTGCAGTTCCGCAGCAGCGAAAACCGGGATGTGATCGATGTCTTTGCCGATCTTCTCTGGGTCGTTGTCAAACAGGGCGACCACGTTCAAGTTGAAGCTGCTGTCGTCTGCGTAACGCTTGTGAGTGTAGCGGGCAAATGCGGCGCCGAGGCTTCCTGCGCCGACAATGGCGATTCTGATCTCTTCATCTAAGTTGAGAATCCGGCGCAGTTCGTCTCGCAGGTACTTCACTTCGTAGCCTACTCCCTGTTTGCCGAACTCGCCGAACCAAGCCAGGTCTTTTCGGACTAAGGCCGGGCCCACTCCTGCGCGCACTCCCAGCTCCTGCGAAGAAATGAGCTGTGTATTGGGGTCACTGGCCAAGTCATCCAAGACGCGCAGATAAAGGGGCAGCCGCCGGATTACTGCATCGGAAATTTTCTTCCACCGCACTGCGTTCTCACCTCCAAGATCGTGATTTGCTCACTTTTTTCTGCACTTTGCCAGGGTATTCCTGCTTTATTTGTGGTACTGTTCACCACGGATAATAGTCATGGCTCGATACAGCTGTTCGGCCAGAATCAGGCGCATCAGCTGGTGCGGGAAGGTGAACTTGGAGAACGAGAGCACAAAGTCGGCCCGCTCACGTACGGCACTGCTCAGGCCGAGGGGGCCGCCGATGACAAACTCCACCTGGCTCGTTCCGTCCAGCGCCAGCTTGCTGATGTGTTCAGCCAACTCCTCCGATGACAGAGCCCTGCCCCGAGGATCGAGGGCAAAAACAAAAGAACGGTTCCCCAACTGCCCCAGGATGCGCTCTCCTTCCCTGGCCACAACCTGCAACCGTTCTTTGTCTGAAAGCGGCTCTTTAAATGGTTCTTCCTTCAGCTCCACAATTTCCAGCCGGCAGTACGGCCCGAGCCTTTTGCTGTATTCAGCGATACCCTGTTGTAAGAATCTCTCCTTGATCTTTCCCACAGCAACAATCCGCAGGTTAAGCATGGCAGACCTCGCTCTTTCTCTACACCACCAAATACTTTGGCGGCTTGCTGCAGAAGGTGCAGCAGGTCGGGGCAGCCCAATCCGTAAGATTCACCGCGTCCAGTTCGTAGAGGTCAGGAGGCATCTCGTAGATCTCCACGAACTCATCCAACGCCCTTTCCAGGTGTTCCTCACAGACTACATACACAGTGGCCGTCCCCCTCGCTGTTGCGGCGTGTACCAAGTGTATCATAACACAATGGCAGCTGGAAAAAAAGGGGCGGCACTGCGCCTACAAGGTAGCCTCCGCCTGCCGTTGGCTCCGCCCGCGATAGTATGTCAGTGTCAGTTTGCCGCCGAAGCCTGCCTGCTGTACCGCATCACGAAGTTCCCGCATCCCGGCGATCTCCTCGCCATTTACAGCCGTAATCACATCGCCCTGTGCCAGCCCAGCCTTCTCTGCAGGTGTGTCTGGGATGACTCTCGTGATAAATGCCCCTCGCTCGACGGCCAGCTCCAGCCCGGTCTGCTCCCGGATGGCCGCCGCCAAAGCAGGTGTCAACGAACCGCCCAGGACACCAAGGCGCAGCGGCCGGCCGTGCTCTATGATCTGGTCAGCAACAGTAGTTGCCGTTTTGATCGGGATCGCGAAGCCGATCCCCTGTGCCTGCTGAATAATGGCGGTGTTGATTCCGATCACCTCGCCGGCCTGATTGAGCAGGGGCCCGCCAGAGTTGCCTGGGTTGATGGCGGCGTCGGTCTGAATCATGCCCTCGAGATAGCGGTTGTTCTCCGGATCAACAAGGAGGTCGCGGTTGAGGGCGCTGATCACTCCTGTCGTCACTGTCTGATCTTGTCCGAGAGGATTGCCGATCGCGATCACCGTCTGGCCGACACGCAGGTCGTCAGAGCTGCCGATGACAGCAGTGGGCAGGCCGCCCGCCTCAACCTTCAACACTGCCAAGTCCGATAAGGAGTCCCGCCCCACCACTTCGCCGCGGTAGCTCTGGCCGCTGGGCAGCCTGACCACGATTTCTTCCGCGCCTTCCACAACGTGGTTGTTGGTGAGGATGTACCCATCCTCGCGGTAGATGACTCCGGAGCCAACTCCCTTCTGCTGCTTCACTTCATAGAAGAAGAACTGGTCTACCAGCACCTCTCGAACCGTCTCAATCTTCACAGTCACCGCGCCCATGCGTTCCACAACCTGCACGATCGGCTCATTCCAGTTCCCCTGTTCCTGGCTCTCCACAGTGCCCTCCCCCGGCCCCACGTCCCGGCCGGGGCTGAACGTAAACCAGGCGGTAAGGATGACAAGGCACGCCAAAACAGCAGCGAAGATAGTGCTCCGGCGCAAAAGAACAACCCCCCAACCTCATGGTAATGTGCATGTGTAGTATAACCATGGGTTTAGGGGGCTATGACGGGCCGCCCCGTGACGGGGTGGCGTAAAGCTGGGATCCGCACGTTGTACACTGCCTGCACAAGGCCGGGCGTAAGCACGTCCCCAGGGGGCCCCTGGGCGACCAGGTGCCCTTTGTCCAGAACCAGTACCTCGTGACAATAAGCCGCCACCAGATTGAGATCGTGCATCACCGCAACGCAGGTCATCCCCTCTGCCGCTTTTCGCTCCAGCAGGCGGCAGATATGAAGCTGATGTTCGATGTCCAAGTGGTTGGTGGGCTCATCCAAGAGCAGGATCGGCGCCGCCTGGGCCAATGCCCTTGCCAAAGTCACGCGCTGCCTCTCACCGCCGCTCAGCTGATCAACCGGCCGCTCGGCTAAGTCAAGAACGCCAGCTTCTTGCATGGACTGCTCGACAATCTCTTCGTCACGAGCGGAGAAGGGGCTGAATCCCCGGCGGTACGGTGTCCGCCCCAGCCTCACCATCTCCCGCACGGTGAAGGGGAAGTACTCCGGTTCTTGGGGAATGAGGGCGACGAGCCTCGCCAGCTCTGACAGAGTATAACCAGCAATATCGCGGCCCATGATCCGGACTTCGCCTGTGCTGGGGGAAAGGAGGCGGTCCATCAACTTCAGCACTGTGGATTTGCCGGCTCCGTTGGGGCCGACGATGCCGACGAACTGCCCTCCCTTCACAGTGAACGACACACCCCGCAGTACCTCCTTCGCCCCGTAGGCGAAGCCAACGGCCGCGAACTCAATTGCGATCCGCTTCCACATTTCTCAACCCCTTCTCATCAGATAAATGAAGAACGGCCCGCCGGTTAGGGCGGTCACGATGCCTACCGGCAGCTCAATGGGGGAAAGAACCGTCCTGGCCAGGGTATCCGCAGCCAGAAGAAAGATTGCTCCCGCGAAGAAAGAGTACACCGTGAGCCGGCCGTGCTTCGCCCCCACCCACATTCGCACCGCATGAGGAACCATCAGGCCCACAAAGCCAATCACGCCGGAGACAGCCACGCAGGCGGCGGCGATGAAGGCCCCCACGGCCAACACTTGCTTCTGCAGGCGCTGCACATCGACCCCGAGACTGTGTGCGGTGTCTTCACCTAGAAGATAGACGTCCAGTTTGGGGGCGAACAGGACGGCCGCAGCGGAACCGGCCAGCACATACGGCGCCGCGGTGTTGAACTGCCGCCAACCGCGCCCACTTAGGCTGCCCATCAACCACATGTAGACTTCCTGCAGGTTCTGGATCCTGAGCACCATCATAAAGGACACGACTGCGGTAAAAAACGCACCCACAGCAACACCGGCAAGTATCAGATTGGTAGCTTGAATGCGCCCGTGGGCCAGTCCGAGGCGGTAGACGAGGAAAACCGCACCCACCGCTCCGGCAAAGGCAAAAAGGGGTAAAGCGCCATATCCGCCTATGCCTGCGGGAATGAAGAACAGCAGCGCAGAGGCGGCTCCCAACGACGCGCCTGAAGATACCCCGATGATGTATGGGTCAGCCAGCGGGTTGCGCAGAATCCCCTGAAACAGAACGCCGGCGGTGCTCAAGCCTCCGCCGATCACAGCTGCCAGAAGCACCCGAGGCAGCCGTACGCGCAGGATGATCAGTTCCTCCGCTTCCGTCCAGGATTTGTCCGCCACAGAAATCCCAGGAACGCGGCTGAGGAGCATTTTCCCAACGTTTAACGGGGAGATGGACACCGACCCCACCGCCGCGGCCACAAGCACACTCACCAGCAGGACGGAGAGGAGTACCACTCCCCGCAGTACTCCTCTGTTGGTGTTCATAGTTCTACCCCGTGAATCAAGGAAATCAGCTCAGCCAGCCCGTCCAAGAGCCGCGGTGTGCCGCGCACGTACAAGTCTGGGTTTACCTCGAACACCGCACCGGCTTTGTAGGCGCTGAGCCCCTGCCATGCTGGCCGCTGCAGGGCTTCTTCTCTATTGTAGTTAGTGAGGATCACAATCTCAGGATCGCGGGCAAGGACCAACTCCTCACTGAACTGGGGCCAAGGCTGTCCCGTATCCGCCGCGATGTTCTCGCCGCCAGCCAGCGTGATCAGTTCATGCAGAAAACTACCCGGACCTGCCGTCATCAGCGGCTCATACCACAGCTCCACGAAAACCCGCTTGGACGAACCAACAGGAACACGAGCGGTGAGCTCACGCAGGCGGTTGCGCATCTGGGCGGCCAGCGCCCGGCCTGCTTCTGGTTCTCCCACCAGTTCACCAAGGGTGGCCATGCTCTCGATCACTTCATTTAGCGTGGTGGGGTTGATGGTGGCCACAGTAATACCAAGCGCCTCCAACTGCTGAATGTGAGCGGCAACCATAGTCCCGTCGCCGATCACCAGATCAGGGTTGAGACTGAGGAGCACTTCCAGGTTCAGGTTGAAAGCATCCCCGATTACGGCCCGCTCCGCCGCCTCAGGCGGATAAGTGCACCAGCTGGTTACACCTACGACTCTGTCACCGACACCGAGAGCAAAGAGATTCTCCGTTACGCTCGGTGTTACCGAGACGATTCGCTGCGGTACGGCCCCCTCTGCGGCCGCAGCCACCGGCACCAGCACCGCCAACAGCACAGTGATGAGGATGTGCCTAAGCTTCATCTGCGCTGCTTCCCCCTTTCAAAAAATAAACCCCAGGCATCTGGGGACGAGCAGTTTCACAAACGAAAAAGACCACCACTCCTTTCCGCGCAAGATGGTTGATCGAACTTGGCTTGGCAGGTCTCCTGGCTCCCAGATCATCGTGCCTCCATACCTTCCCCACATCAGTGAGTGGCATGCCATGGGGCACTCCTTGGATACAGTGGCGGGACCGCGTGGTTTCTCTGCAGTGCAGAGCCCAACTTCCCTATTATCTGCTGGCGGTACCAGCAGCACCAAGCCTGCTGTGCAGTTGTGCGTAAATGCTTCGCCACTCAACCGCAATATCCTCCTATCCGTTGGTGATACTAACTTGGAGGCAGAAGACAGGGGGACAGCTGTGAGCTACCGCGATTATCTTGAGGAGCAGCGCAAACTCGCCAGAGCAAAGAAAGAAGCAAAGGAAGCCAAAGAAGAGCGTCTCCGCCATCCGCGCCCGCCTCGCTTAGATCCGCCGCCTGCCGCGGATACGCCCCTTCACCTCATTCTACTAGCGATCTTCCTCACGGTGACAACAGTCGTGGGTTGGTGGGCCCTTTCCCTGCCGGCACTGAAGTCGGAGCAGGATCGGCCACCTACGGTTGTCGTGCAAGGCATCCCTGCCGAAACCGCCGCAATCGGTGCCTGGCTGGAGCGGGAAGTACAGGCCAGCAACCTGTCCTGGCAGATTGTGAGTGTGCGTAACCGTGCGGAGTTGGCGGCTTACCTCAACGCTGGGGGGAGAGCCGATCTGTTCATCATCGATCGAGACCTGGCTGAGGAGTTGTATGAGGCCGGCATGCTGGCTCCACTGCTGCGCAAAGCCGAAACGCCTTCGTTTGCCAGCTCGTTCGCCCCCCTCTGGGACGAACGGCCCTTCACCAAGACACTGGGATGGGCCGTAGCCGCCGCTGGTGATGTGGACTATGCCCGCCACCTTTTTACGGTCGTACAGCAATTCGGCGAGCCATTCTCCCTTGATAACTAAGACTGCCGGGTGCCTCAACCAGCACCCGGCAGTTTCAACCGTCTTCGCTTGTCTTACCAGCGCCCTTTTTCCGCTGCTTCCACCGTATTCTTCATCAGCATAGCGATGGTCATCGGGCCCACGCCGCCAGGGACAGGAGTAATCGCACCGGCCACTTCCTGCACCTCGTCAAAATCAACATCGCCCACGATCTGGCCGTCGACCCTGTTGATGCCCACATCAATGACCACTGCCCCAGGTTTGACCCAGTCTCCCTTCACCAGCCGCGGACGGCCCACAGCCACCACCAGTACATCTGCCTGAGTGCATTCCTGCCGCACATCTGCTGTGCGAGAATGGCAGATTGTGACTGTAGCGTTTTCCCGCAAGAACAGCAGCGCTGCCGGCTTGCCCACGATGTTGCTCCGGCCTAAGACGACTACTTTCTTGCCTGGAAGCGAAATCCCCGTGCGCTTAACCAGCTCCAGCACGCCCGCCGGTGTACACGGCACAAATGTGGGCAGGCCGATACAGAGACGCCCCACGTTTGCTGGATGGAAACCATCGACATCTTTGCGGGGATCGATCCGGTTGATCACTTCTTCTTCGTCCAGGCCCTCAGGCAGCGGCAGCTGCACTAGGATGCCGTGGATCTTAGGATCATTGTTCAGCCGGTCCACGAGGGCCATCAGTTCATTCTGGCTGATAGTCTCCGGGAGCTTGTGTTCTTCAGAGTAGATCCCAATCTCATCGCAGGCTTTCTTCTTCTGCCGGACATAGACTGCGGACGCAGGGTTATCCCCTACCAGGACTACAGCCAAGCCAGGCCGGCGCCCCTCTTGAGCAAGGCGCTCTACCCGTTCCTTCAGCTCAGCACGGATTTGCGCCGCCGTCTCCTTGCCGTTTATGATCCGGGCAGCCATCGCTGTTCCTCTCAGATCCACCATGCCTTCGGCATGGGTTCATCAAGTACAACTTCTTTCAGGAACGATACGGCCTTGCCAAACCCTTCGTCGATGGAAGCAAGAGCATCCTCATGCTCGATGCTGAGGACGTAGTCGTAGCCCGCAATGCGCAGTTCGCTGACAATGTCTTTCCAATACTTATAGTCATGGCCGTAACCTACTGATCTAAAGAGCCAGGACCGTTCCGCCAGGCGGTCGTACGCCTTTGTGTCCAGGACTCCGTTTACGGCAGTGTTGTAAGGATCGATGTGGGTGTCCTTGGCATGAACATGGAAGATTGCCTGTTCTTTTCCGAGCGCCCGGATGGCCGCCACCGGGTCTGCGCCCTGCCAGATCAAATGGGAAGGATCAAAGTTGGCGCCGATGCTGGGCCCCACAGCTTTCCGCAGCCTGAGCAGTGTGTCCACATTGTAGACAACGAAGCCCGGGTGCATCTCGAAGGCGATCTTGGTGACGCCGTGATCCGCTGCAAACTTGGCTTCTTCTGTCCAATAGGGGATGACTTTCTCATTCCACTGCCACTCAAGGATCTCCGCAAAGTCGTTGGGCCACGCACAGGTTACCCAGTTGGGATACTTGGAGTCCTCGCTGTCGCCGGGGCAGCCGGAGAACGTGTTGATAATCTGAATGCCGAGCTTCTCCGCGAGGCGCACCGCATTCCGCCAATCCTCATGGAACTCCTTGGCCACGGCCTTGTTGGGATGCAGCGCATTACCGTGGACACTGAGGGCGCTGATCATGACGCCTTCATCTTCAAAGGCCTTCTTGAAGTCTGCGAGCTTCTGCGGGTTCGCCAGCAGCTCCACCGGATCACAGTGGGCCTTTCCCGGATAGCCACCGCAGCCAATTTCCACCGTTGACAGGCCGAAGCTCTTGACCTTCTTCAGCATGTCCCGGAGCGAGAGCCCGCCATAGAGTACAGCAAAAACGCCTATTTTCATCTGTTGTCCTCCCTTGCATCATTTTCCATCAGTATATGTAGTTAGCTAGTTGTGAAAAAAATCCTGCACACAAACGAAGCCGAACCTCACCCCCCCAGGGTTAAGCTCGGCTGGCCGCTGCTAAAAAAATGGCGCGCCTAGCAGGACTCGAACCTGCGCTCCTGGCTCCGGAGGCCAGTGCTCTATCCACTGAGCTATAGGCGCACACTAGAATCAACTCTTCATTGTACATCCGTTATTATAACAGCCGCGGTTTGAAAAAGCAACAGTGGTTTGCGGGTGCGGTTTGACAAAGCACGATGTATCCATTAGAATAAGTTTGGAGAACACCCCACGGGGGGTATAGTGAGGAGAATACCCATGAAAAAGATCATGAACCTCAAGGGTTTGAGCTGCACCCACTGCCAGCGGCGCGTGGAGGCAGCCCTCAACGCGATTCCAGGCGTTTCTGCCCAGGTCAACCTGGAGAAGCAGCAGGCTGCTGTGACGCTCAGCCAACCTGTGGACGACGCCACACTGCGCGCGGCCGTCGAGGAGGCCGGCTACGAAGTGATTTCCATCCAGGAGAAAAAGGGCCTGTTCGGGCGCTAGGAGCAGCGGAGTGCGATCAGATAAGGAACGAATTACCCGCCTCCTCAAAACGGCCCGGGGTCAAATTGACGGCTTGATCCGCATGGTGGAAGAGGACCGCTACTGCATTGACATTTCCAACCAGCTCCTCGCCACCCAGGCCATTCTGCGCAGCATCAATCTGGAGATTCTCCACGGCCATTTGAGCCACTGCGTCAGAGAAGCTTTTCAGTCTCCCGACGCCCAGCAGAAAATCGAAGAAGTCATGGAGATCATCGACAAGATCACGAAGTAAATGCTGTTTCCCATCTTGATCTCGGAAGCGTTTCGCTCTATAATGAGATCAGCACAGGCGGATGTAGCTCAGCTGGTAGAGCATCGGCTTCCCAAGCCGAGGGCCGCGAGTTCGAATCTCGTCATCCGCTCCATTTTTTTGTGCTGGCGTGGCTCAGTGGTAGAGCAGTCGATTCGTAATCGACAGGTCGAGGGTTCGAATCCCTCCGCCAGCTCCATCCATTGCGAAAAACAAGGTGTTAGTCCCACCGGGCTAACACCTTTCGCTTTATCCCCACTGCTTATCTTCACTGTTTTGCCTTCTCCAAGGCAGCAGCCGCTGCTTCCTTGAACTTATTCCAAGTTCCCGTAGCACCGCTCACGTTATCCACTTTTTCCGGATCCTGCGTTTCGATCAACCTCTGCTCGAGTGTAGATTGGGCCTCAATCGCCTGTTGATAAGGATAGCTCGCGCCTTTGGGGTTTCCCTCACTGTCGTACTCTTCATAGTCTACCTGCGTGATCCGGCCGTCCTTGATCGTCAACTCTACTTTGCCGTATTGGCTGCGTTCGTCCCGCTCCGACTCGCCGGTGTAGGTACCGTCCTTCCAGTTCGGGCTCATCTGTCGCTGGGCGTTCATGTAGAGAGCCAACCCCAACACTGCGAGGATGATGATCACTATCCCGATTGTTCTGTTCAACCTATCCCTCCTCAGTTCACGGCCTCATACTGATACTATGGGTAGAGGAGGGCGATCTTATGCAAAAAGCCCCAAGGCGCAGCTTGAGGCTTTTATCAACTAATGGTACCCCCAACCGGATTTGAACCGGTGCCTTCGCCGTGAAAGGGCGGTGTCCTAGGCCGCTAGACGATGGGGGCAGAGTGAGCCATCCGCGATTCGAACGCGGGACACCCGGATTAAAAGTCCGGTGCTCTACCTGCTGAGCTAATGGCTCGCAAATGTCACGATTTATATGATAGCCCATGGCGGCAGGACGTGTCAATCCCTAACGGAAGACCTCTGCCATGACGATGGTCTGGTTCCGCCTAGGCCCGACAGAGATGATCTGGAGCGGGCATTCCACTTCTTGCGAAATAAAGCTGAGGTAGTCTCTGGCCTGTGCAGGCAGGTCCTCCCACCTCTGGGCCCCGGCAGTGTCTGACTGCCACCCCGGAAGCTCCGCGTAGATCGGCCGGCATTCCCGCAGTACCTCCAGATCCGTGGGGAAGTTGGCAAGGCGCTGGCCCCGGTACTCGTATGCCACACACACTTTGATGGACCGAAAAGCGTCGAGCACATCCAACAGTGTAACCGCAAGGCCTGTGAGGCCGTTGATGCGCACCGCATACCGGACCATCACCGCATCAAACCAACCGCACCGCCGCGGGCGGCCGGTTGTGGTGCCGTATTCCTGGCCCCGCTCCCTGATCAGGTCCCCAACGGCGTCCTTGAGTTCGGTAGGGAACGGCCCTTCCCCAACTCTGGTGGAGTATGCCTTGACCACCCCAACCACACTGGATACGTGATTTGGCCCGATACCCAGCCCCGCGGCAACGCCGCCGGCACTGGAGTTGGACGATGTCACGTAGGGATAGGTGCCGTGGTCAATGTCGAGGAACGTCCCCTGCGCACCCTCGCAGAGGATGTTCTTCCCTGACCGCCGTGCTTCATCGAGCAGCAGGGATGTGTCAGCCACCCTGTCTCTGAACACTTCAGCGTAACTGCTGTACTCTTCCACGATCTGATCGATCTCAAACCCAGGGTGCCCGTAGATCTCTCTCAGCAGGCGGTTCTTCAGCGGCAGGAAATCCTCCAGGCGGTTGCGCAAACGGGTTGGGTTGACGAGGTCGCTCACACGTATGCCGCTGCGCATGTACTTGTCAACATAGGCCGGGCCGATACCGCGGCCGGTCGTCCCGATTTTCAGGCGGCGGGCCTGTTCTTCCAGCCTGTCCAGCACCTTGTGGTAAGGCATGATCACATGAGCGCGCTCGCTGATGAACAGGTTGTCTGTGCTCACCCCGTGGCCATGCAGGTAGCGCATCTCCTCCACCAGTACCTGCGGGTCGACCACAACACCATTGCCGATGATGCAGGTGGTCCCTGGGTAGAGGATGCCAGACGGGATCAAGTGGAGCTTGTACTTCACATTCTCTACAACAACCGTATGTCCGGCGTTGTTTCCTCCCTGGTAGCGGGCGACAACATCTGCTTTCGCAGCCAGCACGTCTGTGATCTTGCCCTTTCCCTCATCGCCCCACTGTGTTCCCACTAAGGCTGCAATGGGCATTTTGTGTCCTCCTCATTGATCCGAAAAAACAGACGGGTGTTGCGTTCTGTTACCTCTGCTGCCTCTGCCTCGGTGATACCGTGGAGCTCCGCCAGCTGCCGCGCGACGAGCGGGAGATAGGCGGGCTCGTTGCGCTTCCCTCTGTGGGGCACGGGCGTAAGGTACGGGCAGTCGGTCTCCAGCAGCATCCGCTCCAGCGGAATCTGCTGTATCACACTCCGCAGCCGCTGGGCGTTCTTAAACGTCAGAGCGCCCCCGATGGAAAAATAGTGGCCCATCTTCAGGTACTCCCTGGCCATCTCCCAGCTGCCTGAGTAGCAGTGCAGTATGCAGGGGACTTCGGGGAACTCACTGAGAATCTCCAGCGTGTCCTGTGCTGCATCCCGCGAGTGTACCACCAGCGGCAGGTTGAGCTCCCGCGCCAGAGCCAGCTGGGCGCGAAACACGTCCTGCTGCACATCACGGGGGGAGTGATCGTAGTAGTAGTCCAGGCCGCTTTCACCGATGGCCACCACCTTGGAATGGGAGGCCAGCTCTCTGATGGCTGCTTCCACTCCGCTGTCCCAGGTCTTGGCGTCGTGGGGGTGAACACCAACCACTGCGTACAGTCCGCGATGGCCCTCCGCCAGCCTGACTGCCTGCCGCGACGAGTCGAGGTCGTACCCCACGTTGATGATCCCTGTAACGCCAGCCTCCTCTGCCCGGGCAAGTACTTCTGCCAGGTCAGGGCTGAACTGGGGATCGTTGAGATGGGCGTGGCTGTCGATCATTTTACTTCACCCGGCTTCCTGCGGGCATGTTGTCCGAAACAGAAACCAGCTCCAGTTTGCCGTCAGGTGTGCTGGCAGCCAGCAGCATACCCTGGGAGACTTCACCCCTCAGCTTCGCGGGCTTGAGGTTCTTCACCACAATGATGCGCCGGCCCACTAACTCCTCTGGTTTGTAGTGCTTGGCGATGCCGGCGACGATCTGCCGCTGTTCTCCACCCACATCTACCTGGAGTTTCAGCAGTTTGTCTGCACCCTTGATGGTGTCGGCAGCCAGCACCTCCGCCACGACCAACTCGCACTTCATGAACTCATCGATGGTAATCAGGCCCTCGTTCTGCTCCTGCGGTGCGGCCTCAGCCGGAATGCTTGGTTTGGCTTCCACAGTCTCTTCCTCCTCATCCTTGGTCTCAATGCGTGGAAAGATCGGGGCACCTTTCTTGGTCACGGTGCCGGGCCTGAGCTTGCCGAACTCGGTATCTTCCAGTCTCTGCTCAGACAGTGGTTCGTTGATGCCCAGCTGATCCCATATCTTGGCACCCGTCTCGGGCAGGAACGGTGCCACAAGCAGCGCTACAATCCGCAGTGTCTCCACCAAGTTGTACATGACGGAAGCCAGCTGGCCGCGGGCCGCACCATCCTTAGCCAAAGCCCAAGGTGCCCTCACGTCGATGTACTTGTTGGCGCGGCCGATCAACTGCCAGATCTTAGTGAGGGCCTCATTGAGGCGCAGATCCTTAAGAAGGCGGTCGATTTCAGCTCCCAAGCCCTGGGCCGACTGGACGTACTCCCGATCAATGTCCGTTTCGTCCTGCGGCGCGGGCACAACACCGTCAAAGTATTTGTTCAGCATTGCCAAGCTGCGGTTGAGAAGGTTCCCCAGATCATTCGCCAAGTCGGCGTTGGTGCGTTCAATCAGCGCCCGGCGGGAGAAGTTGCCGTCCTGCCCAAAAGACACTTCCCTCATGAGGAAGTAGCGGATGGGATCGACACCAAATTCGTCGATCAGCTGATTCGGGTCCACCACATTGCCTTTCGATTTGGACATCTTATCGTTGTCAAACAGGAGCCAGCCGTGCCCGAAAACGGTCTTGGGCAGGGGAAGATCAAGGGCCATCAGGATGATCGGCCAGATGATGGTGTGGAAGCGCATGATTTCCTTCCCAACCAGGTGCACATCCGCAGGCCACCACTTCGCCAGTTTCTCCTTGTCATCGGGATAGCCGGCCGCAGTGAGGTAGTTCGTCAGCGCATCGAACCAGACATAGATGATGTGCCGCTCATCGATGGGCACCCGGATTCCCCAATCAAAGGTGGTACGGGAAACGCACAGGTCCTCCAAGCCGCTCTTGATGAAGCTAACCATTTCGTTCCGCCTGGACTCAGGCCGGATGAAGTCTGGGTTTTCCTCAATGTGCTTCAGGAGGCGGTCTGCGTACTTGCTCAGCCGGAAGAAATAGCTTTCCTCCTCAACCAACTCCACCGGCCGTCCACAGTCAGGGCATTTGCCGTCTTCAAGCTTGGACTCAACCCAGAACGTCTCACACGGCGTACAGTACCAACCCTGATACTTGCTCTTGTAGATGTCTCCTTTTTCGTAAATCTTCTGGAAAACGGTCTGCACGGCCCTTTCATGACGCGGCTCGGTAGTGCGGACAAAATCGTCGTACTGGACGTTCAGCCGCTTCCAGAGATCCTTGAACGTGCTGACAATGGCGTCCACATACTGCTGGGGTTCGACGCCCTTTGCCTTGGCGATCCGTTCGATCTTCTGCCCGTGTTCGTCGGAACCAGTGACAAACAGCACTTCTCGGCCGGCGAACTTGTTCCACCTAGCCAGCGAATCCGCGACAACCGTGGTGTAGGCATGCCCGATGTGCAGGCGGTCGCTGGGGTAGTAAATCGGGGTGGAAATATAGAATCTCTCGCTGCTCATAATTCTCTCCCTCCTCTGCCAAAGAAAAAACCCTCACCCCTATCGGGACGAGAGTTTCACTCACGCGGTACCACCCAATTTTGCCGTGACAAGCACGGCCGCCTCTCCAGGTACAGATGACTATACCCTTACGCTGTAACGGGCGCTCCCCGGCAGGGCTTACTGCTAGTTCAGCCCCCAGCTCCTGGGCCATGTTCAACAGCAGGCGTTTCGTCAGCTCTCACCTTACCTGACTCTCTGTTGGAAACACCTTACTGCCTACTCTTCCCATTCATTGCCTTTTTCCGATTCTGACAATGAGATTTTAGCCGCAATCGCCAGGTTTGTCAAGAGAGTTAGGGCCTTGGATCTTCCACTACGGCAACGGCATCGATCTCGATCAGGCCCTCCGGATTACTGTACCTCACTGAGAAGCTCCCCATCAGCACATCCACCTCCCATTTTGTCCCATTGGTTAGGCTGTGTACCGCAGGCTGCCTGCTCAAATACTAACTAGCAGTGGGCAGTATCATGAAAGAGGCGATCGGTTGTGGAAAAGAAAACTGCCGTTCAGTTTGCGGTGCTCTGCGGCGTGCCTTTTGTCATGGTATTAGGCAATTCCATGCTGATTCCTGTTTTCCCGCAGATGCAGAAAGCGATGAACCTCACCCAGTTTCAGGTGGGCCTAATCGTCACGTTCTTCTCTGTGCCTGCCGGCCTCCTGATTCCATTTGCCGGCTTTCTATCCGACCAGTACGGCCGTAAAGTGATCATGGTCCCCGCTTTGTTTGTGTACGGCGCCGGAGGCCTGATCAGCGGACTTGCTGCAGTCATGTTGGAACGTCCGTTCCCACTGCTCCTAGCAGGCCGTGTAGTGCAGGGGCTCGGAGCGGGCGGCACCTACCAGCTCGCCATGGCTCTCACTGGCGACATCTTTCAGAGCAGCGAACGAACGAAGGCTCTCGGCCTCCTAGAAGCGTTCAACGGATTGGGTAAGGTGGTAAGCCCTATTCTGGGATCTCTCATCGCCCTGATCAGTTGGTACGCTCCGTTTTTCGCCTACAGCATTGCCACGTTCCCCTTGGCTGCAGCTATCTGGCTGTTGGTGCAAGAAAAAAAGCAAGAGCTGCAGAAGCAGGAGTTTCGCGACTACTGGTGCAACCTGAAGGCGGTCTTCCGCGAGAAGTATAAGGTGCTGCTGTCTTGTTACGCGGTGGGCATGACCGCGCTCTTCATCCTGTTCGGCGTGCTCAGCTACATCTCAGACGTACTGGAGTCCAGCCACAACCTGTACGGGCTGAAAAAAGGCTTTGTGATCGCAATACCGGTGTTCTCCATGGCCGCCACCTCATACTTGAGCGGTGCCTACCTTGCTCGCCGCAAGAACCTGTGGAAGTGGGCAGTGGTGGGGGGGATGCTTCTCTGTTCAGTCTGCTTGGCCCTGATGCCGCTGTTCTCCGCTCTCGTGCCCACCATGGCCGTACTCTTCTTCCTCGGCCTGAGTATCGGCGTGGTGCTTCCCCCCATCAACACCCTGATCACCGGGGCGACAGGAGCTGAACGGCGGGGCATAGTCACTTGCCTTTATGGTACCGTCCGGTTTTTTGGCGTGGCCATCGGCCCCCCTACGTTCGGTATTGCTGTCCAATTCGGACGGTGGGCGATGTTTCTTGGAGCCGCGGCTGTGAGCACAATTGCACTCCTGATCGCGCTGCTGTTTATCACCCCTCCTGCACATCAAGAATAAGATACCCTAGTACTAGTACGCAACAACTAGGAGGGACAGTCATGGAGGGGATGCATCGGGTCAGCGCTTGGGACGAGGTGGTGGCGCTTCCAGAGACCAAACGGTTCTCCAAACCGCGCACCGAAGGCGTAACGATGGTGATCGACAAAGGGCTTGGCCTCACCGAGATCAGAGATCTGCTGGAAATGGCGGCAGACCACATGGATTTTCTGAAAATCGCTTTCGGCAGTTCTGCCCTCTACCCTACCCGGCTGATGAAGGAGAAGATCAACCTTGTCAAAAGCTACGGTGTCCAGGTCTACCCAGGCGGAACGTTGTTTGAGATTGCTTTCTACCAAGGGATGCTAAAGGAGTTTCTCGCACGGGCACGAGAGTTGGGTTTCACCTACGTGGAGGTATCGGAGGGAACCATCGATCTGCCAAAGCACAAGCGGGCAGAATGCATCAGGATGGCACGGGACTGGGGTTTTGGAGTCGTGTCTGAAATCGGAAAAAAGGACAAATCCATCAAGATTGAGGCTCAGGCAGCGGTGGAACAGATCCTGGCCGACCTCGCGGACGGGTCGGAGAAAGTGATCTTAGAAGGAAGGGACTCAGGAAAAGGCGTGGGCATCTACGATGAGCACGGTGAGGTGAAAGACACTCTTCTCGACGAGATTCTGCAGGGCATTGGTTCCCACAGCCGGCTCTTAATTGAAGCACCTCAGACCAGCCAGCAGAACCACCTCCTGCTCAAACTGGGGCCCAATGTCAATCTGGGCAACGTGCAGCCCCACGATGTGCTCACCCTTGAGTCCATGCGAGTCGGGCTGCGCGGCGACACACTAAGGGAATGCCTGAAAAACGCTCCCCGTTCATATAGGCCTTAATTCCCAGATCGCCTAGGACCAATCTCCTTTTTTTGACAGGAAGAATTGACGTTTACTGGAAAACGTTATATAATGTCTTAAGTAAATGTCGAACTATCTCGAACTATCAAGGAGGAGAGTCTTATGAAGGCGACGGGAATCGTTCGCAAGGTGGACGATTTGGGCCGTGTCGTACTGCCGATAGAACTCCGCCGCAGTCTGGGCATACAGGAGAAAGATCCGCTGGAGATCTTCGTAGAAGGAGACCAGATCATTCTGCGTAAGTCTTCGCGGTTGTGTGTCTTCTGCGGCAGTGGCGAGAACGTCGAGGAGTTCAGGGGCAAGGGCGTGTGCCCTGAATGCCGAAAGGAGCTTACAGACCAGTAAGTCAGTCCAGTTCCAGCGCCAGTTTGTAAACTAAGTTTTTTGGAAGGCGGTATTGCTCGGCCACGAGGCGGACGGCGGCTTTCTTAGTAGTGCCAGTGTCCAACAGTTCTCGCAGGGCGCGCTTGATATCGCCTTCTGTGATCTCTTCGCCCAGTGTTTTTTCTGTGTCTGCACGGCCAGCAACGGTAATCACGAATTCTCCGCGAGGCGGCTGGGCTTGAAAGTGCGCAGCCAGCTCCGCCAGTGTCCCGCGGATGGTCTCTTCAAAGGCCTTTGTCAGCTCGCGGGAAACACTTGCGGTGCGGTCGCCGAAGCTGCGGTGGAGGTCCTGCAGTGTTTCCACCAGCCGATGCGGTGCCTCATAGAACACCACGGCATAGGGAACCTGAGCTAACTTGGCCAGTTCCTCTTCCCTGTGTTTCCCCTTGCGGGGGAGAAACCCGTAAAACAGAAACCTATCATCGGGCAGGCCGCTCTGCACATACGCGGTGACTGCAGCGTTGGGCCCAGGGAGCACCGTGCACGGCAGGCCGGCCGCGATCACAGCGTTGATCAGCAACCTGCCGGGGTCAGAAATCCCCGGCGTGCCTGCATCAGAGACCAAGGCGATCTTCTTGCCGCCCTTGAGCTGTTCCAACAGCAGCTCGATGCGGGCGGCTTCGTTGTGTTCATGCAGGCTGATCAGAGGCGTCTCTATGCTGTAGTGCCGCAGGAGCTTGAGCGTATGGCGCGTGTCTTCTGCAGCGATCAGGTCAGCTTCCTTGAGGGTCCGCAGGACCCTCAAGGTAATATCTTCTAGGTTTCCAATAGGTGTGGGACACACGTACAGCATCGCTCGACACCCTACTCAGCACTCTGTACCTGCACAGCCTCAGCTGCTGGCTTCTTCCGCTTGCGCTTCGGCCGTCTCGGCTTGCTCTTGGGCTTCTCTTCACCCTCGGATACCGGTTCCGCCGCCTCTCGTTTCGCCTCTTTTTTCGCCCCTTTGCCTCGGGCCTTATCTGCTGCTTTAGGCTTGGCTGCCGTCTCTTCCTTCGCTGCTTCCTTTACCGCCTCTTTAGCCTGGTTCTGCGGCTCTTGGGCCTTTTCACCCCGAGAAGGCTTCCGGCGCCTGGGCCTCTTCTTCCGCTTGCTGCGGTTTTCCTTGGCCCGGCCCTCCTCCGGCGCATCAAGATCCAGAGCAGCCCGCCCCGCTTCTTCCTGCTCCAGCTCGGGGCCCTCATCGCTGATCAGTGGGAACTCCTCAGCCTCTGCCACTTCCCGCATGATTTCGTAGTCGACGGCCGCGATGGTGTCTTCCTTGAGCAGATCACTGTAGAAATCTTCCTCCTCTTCCACCTCGTTGAAGAACTCATCGTCTAGGCCCAGAGTGCGAGGGCACTCGGAGCAGCCGTTGCCGTAGATCGCCTTGTGGGTCTTGTACACATCGGCCTCGAAGCGCAGGCAGCACATCAGCCTGCCGCAGATGCCGGAAATCTTCGCTGGATTCAAGGAAAGGTTCTGTTCCTTCGCCATTTTTATGGACACAGGGGCGAAATCACCGAGGAAGGTGGCGCAGCACAAAGGCCTGCCGCAGCACCCCAAGCCGCCGATCATCTTAGCCTCGTCCCGGACGCCGATCTGGCGCAGCTCGATGCGGATGCGGAAAATCGCCGCCAGATCCTTAACCAGCTCTCGGAAGTCGACGCGGCCGTCAGCGGTGAAGTAGAACAAAAGCTTGCTGTCGTCAAAGGTGTACTCCGCATCCACCAACTTCATGGGGAGCCCATGAGCAGCAATCCTCTCCAGGGCGATGTTAAACGCTTCCTTCGCTCTCCGCGCCTGTTCTGCCGCCCGCTCCTTGTCTTCCTCGGTGGCGGCGCGGATAACCTGCTTTAAGGGCTGCACCACTTCATCGTCCGGCACTTCTTTAGGGCCCACAACCACCTCGCCATATTCAATGCCGCGAGACGTTTCCACTATGCACTTGTCTCCACTGGCGATAGGTAGATCGCCCGGATCAAAGTAATATATCTTACCCGCTTTCTTAAAGCGGACACCAACTACAGTCTGCATCTAGGAATGCGCTCCTTTTTTCATTGACAGAAACAAGCGGTTCAACACAAAACGGGGGCGGACGTTGCCTGCCACAGCCGCCTGCATCTCTGAAATCTCCCGCATGATCTGAAACAACGCCTGATATGAATACCGCTTGCTGAGTTTGCTGAGCTCATCTGCATAGTCCGGGTTGTACAAGTCCGCCGTACCTAACGTCTTAACTGCGGCCAGGTCGCGGTACCAGCCCAGCATCAGCTGTAAATCCTCCTGGACCTGCGTCCTCTCTTCGTCCCACTGCAGGCTGAGGCCAAGTATCTCTGGATACGAAGCGTCGGGAATGCGCACAAGGGTGTCCAGCACCTTCTGGCGGCGTTCCAGGGCGGGACCATCCCAATACTGCAGAGCCCGGCCGATGGATCCCCTCGCCATCCGCGCCAACAGGCGCACCTTTGGGCTGTCCGGATCCTGGCCGTATTTCGCAGCGAGAAATCTGCGAATCGTCTCTTCCGGCACCGCCCGAAAGGGAACCACCTGACAGCGGGATACTATGGTGGGCAGCATGCGGTGAAGGCTGGTGGTGGTGAGAAAGAAGCGTACGCCTGGATTGGGTTCCTCGAGTATCTTCAAAAAGGCATTGGCCGCCTGTACTGTCATATTATCTGCATCTCTAATCAACCAAACCAGCGGCCCTGTCTGAGCAAACGAGCTCTGCTGCTTGATCATGCGGATCTGCTCGATTTTGATCGTTGGTGACCCCTCAACCACGCGGAGCTCCGACTCGGCCGCAAGGATCCTCACCGCTGTTTCCTTCCCCACACCTTCATCGCCGTAGAACAAGTAGGCGTGAGCCATTTGCCCCCTCGCTAGGCTCTTCTCCAGGATGGCAGCGGCCAATGGTTGTCCCAAGATTTCAGCAAGGGCCATGGACTCACCTCACATATACAGATCTATGAGCATGCCCCGGATTTCATCCAAACGAGCTACCAACTCTAAGGCACTCAGCTGATTGGCTAAGAACAATCGCGTGAGCTCTTCCAGTTTGTCATCGATGCTCCGCACTAAGACGAAAAGCCGCCGACGGCCCCGGTGGTCATGGAAGCTGTGCTCGTCCACTTGAAAAGAATTCTCAATTAATGCCTTCAACACAGCCCTTACAACCTGCTTGTACTTCACCAGGTTGTAGTAAGTGGGGCTGTCCTTGAAACGGCGCGCCCAACGGTCCACCTGTTCCAGGGCCTGTTGAAAGTGGGTCTCGTCCAACTGCTCCACCTCTAACAGCTCTAGAAAAGTGGACTGCCTAAGAGGCACGGCCGCTTTACTGCGGCTGGGAGTATATGCGCCTATTCGGGGCCTTTCCTCACGGCGAACCCTCAAATCTTTTCAAACCTCTCCACGTCAACCACGAAGACAATGGCGCCGCCGACAGTGACTTTGTCCATCCTCGGCAGAAGGCTTGAACCGAAGCTGGTGAGCGGATCGAGCTGATACTCGTCGCGTTTGCTGCTGAGGCGTTGGATCAAGTTGAGGGCGCTTTCAACCTTGCTGTCATCCACGCCAATGAGCAGAGTGGTGTTGCCCATACGAAGGAATCCGCCGGTACTGGCCAGTTTGGTGGCGCTGTAACCCTCTTTCATCAGGTTGTCCAGCAGAACAGGCACATCCTGATCCTGGACGATGGTCACCAGAAGTTTCACCGGGCCAACCTCCTCACTATTGAGCTCTTCACTCGTTGGGCGACTTCTTCTTCACTTCCCTCTGCTGAAACCACAATCACACGCTGGGGATTCTGTGCCGCAATATCCAAGAACCCAGCCCGTACTCGTTCATAATATGCTAGGGTACGCTTCTCGATTCTATCGCCGCCAACGCGTGCTAACGCTGACTGCGGCTCTGCATCAAGGCAGATGGTCACATCGGGTTCTAACCCACCAGTGGCCAGCTTGTTCACCGCCAAGATCTTATCGATGGCCAAGCCCAGGCCGTAGCCTTGGTAGGCCACTGAAGAGTCGATGTAACGCTCGCACACCACTACCTTGCCCTCAGCGAGAGCTGGACGAATTACTTCAGCCACATGCTGAGCCCGATCTGCGGCATACAGCAGGATTTCGGTGGCCGGAGCCAACTGCTGATTCTCCGGATCCAAGAGCATCCTGCGAATAGAACGGCCGAGCGCCGTCCCTCCAGGCTCGAAAGTGTGCACAACGGCAAAGCTCTTATTAATGAAGTATTCTACCAGGAGCCGGGCCTGCGTTGTCTTCCCAACTCCGTCGATTCCCTCCAACGTGATGAACAGCCCTTCTCCCATCGGCAGAATACTCCTCTTGTCTATTTTCTTCAGCGAGCGGCATTGTCCTTTATTACAGAAATTGTCATTCCTTCCACGCCGCGCACAGGCCAGCCCAATTGCAGGCACCACTGCAGGTAATCCGCTGCTTCAGCGCTGACTACCTCACCGGGGACAAGGACCGGCACACCAGGCGGGTACGGGGTAACAAAGCCGCCGGCGATCCGCCCTTTCGCTTCTTGCAGCGGCACATTTTCGCAGCGCTGTCGTACAGCCAGCCCCATCGGCAAAGCCTGCGGCGGCAGAGCCGGATACTCAAAGCGCGGCAGCGGCAGGGGACGGCCGCCGAGATGCTTCGCTCTGCCGATGATGTCCTCCACCGCTGAGCACAACCGGTCTACGCCTGCTTTCGTATCACCCAATGTCATGAGGACAATGACGTTGTAGTAGTCGCTGAATTCTACTTGTATATTATAATCTCTGCGCAGCAAAGCCTCAAGCTGGATACCCGTCAGGCCAGCGGCACGCAGTGAAAACACGATCTTCGTTGGATCGCGGCGGAGAGTACGGGGAAGCACCTGGACTCCGGGCAGCGCCTCCAGCCGGGCACTGCAGTACTCGGCCAGCTCCACGGTGTGCTCCACTAATTCCCTTCCGCGTTCCGCCAGGCTGCGCCGGACTTCGTCCAGTACACCCAGCAGCAGCAGCGATGGGCTGGTCGTCTCCAGGACTCGCCGTGCGCGGCGGGCCAGATCGTACAGCTCTTCTCCCCTGATATGAAGCATGGACGTCTGAGTCAGTGAACCAAGGTTCTTGTGAGTGCTCTGCACCACCGCATCAGCACCTGCCGCAAGGCCTGTCATGGGCAACCTGGGTGAGAAGCAGAAGTGCCCTCCGTGCGCCTCATCGGCGAAGGCATAGGCGCCCAAGCTGTGAGCCGCCTCGATCAACTGAGGAAGCTCCGCACAGGTCCCATAATATGTTGGGTTGGTGAACACGGCTGCGGTAACTCGCTTGCCTGAGGCGGCTTGGAGGAACTCATCCACAGTCGGCGGCAGAGGAATCAGCCACTCGTGATCAAAGCGGACGGGAATGTACACGCATTCGCTTCCGCTCAGCATGGTACCGGTATACACCGCCTGGTGAGAGAAACGGGGAATCACGATCGTGCCTGTCATTAAGGAAAGGAGATAATGCAGGCCCGAAGTGGTGCCGTTTACGAGAAACAAGGTATGATCCGCGGCAAACAATTGCGCCGCCAAATTCTCGGCGGCTTCCAAGGCACGGTGAAAATCGTGCTCCAAGGTTTCGTCTTCGACTTCATCACATGGATCCAGTTCAAACACACCGGGGCCCAGCTGTTCCACAACTCTGGGAAAGAGATCCTTCCGCAATTTATGCCCGGGTGTATGGAAAGGAAGGACCTGCTTAGACCGATAAGCACAGACTGCTTCCCACAACGGCGCTTTATCCTGCACCACGTCAACCACCTGCTTTGTCTTCTGAGATAAGCTCGTCCCATGACCGATCGCCGCGCAATTCCGTCCAGACAGTACCAAGGGCGCGCACCAAAGCCTCATACCTCAGCTGGCCGGGACTGGTGGAGACAATTAACTGCTCACAGTCAGGGCAGATGGAGTACCCCAGGAGCGAAACGGCACTTGCGCCGTGGAGGTCCCGCTGACACAGCAAGCATGCCATACCCCTCACCTCGCTCCAGGATATTCCCGCTACCTTTTCAACGTGTCGGTCCAAATTCCTTCTGGGAGCCCTCTCATCCTTTCATACCAGAACTTAGCATGCCTTCCACGAAGTAGCGCTGCATCAGGACGTAGACTGTGATCAGCGGCAGCACCGAGATAAGTGATCCGGTCAGAAGTAGGTGCCACTGAGTACCATAGTTGCCCTTAAACTGCATCAACCCCATGGTGGCCGTCCACAGATGGTCACTGTCGAGGTAAATCACGGGGCGGAGGAGATCATTCCAGTTGTTCATGAAGGCTATGATGAACAGGGAAGCGATCGCGGGCTTGGCATTAGGCAGGAAGACTTTGTAGAACATCTGCCAGCTGTTCACCCCGTCGATGAAAGCTGCATCTTCCAGGGCAGTGGGAATATTCTCAAAGAAACCCCGGAACAAAAACGTCCCAAAGGATCCGATCATCATGGAGGGGACGATCAGCGGCAGATACGTGTTGTACCAGCCGAGCTTCAGCATGATCAGGTACTCAGGGATGATCGTAACTTCCACTGGAATCATCAGCGTGGCCAAGAGCATTCCGAAGAGGACTTCTTTCCCCATGAAGTTCATGCGGGCAAAGGCGAAACCAGCCAGGCTGCAGGCCACCAACTGGCCGAAGGCGGCAGTTGTAGCCACAAACAGCGAGTTCTGCACATAGCGCAAGAATTTGTGCTTCACCAAGATGGTTCTGTAGTTATCCCACATTTTATCAGTAAACAGATTCCGGGGGATGAGGTTCGGCCTCAGGCTGAATACTTCATTGGAAGTCTTAAACGACGTGGAGACCATCCACACAAACGGGAAGGCAGTCATCAGCCCCAAGAGGCACAGCAGAACATACAGCACTATTTTCCGAGCCAGCGACATCCGCATTCCGCTTCCCTCCTCAGTCGATGGTGCTTAGACAGTACTTCCTTGCCCAGAAGTTGATCAGGGTAAGCGTGCCGACAATGACAAACAGCACAAACGACATCGAAGCCGCATATCCCATCCGGAAGTGGACAAAGGCATTCACATAGGTGAAGAAGCTCAGTGTCGCGGAAGCGTTGTTCGGCCCGCCTTCCGTCATGGCATAGGTCAAGTCAAAGGTCTGCAGCGATTGGATGAGTGCGATGATCATAATGAAAAACGTAGTGGTTGACAAGAGCGGCAGAGTCACGTAACGCAGCTGCTGCCAGGGAGTAGCGCCATCAATCTTGGCTGCTTCATAGTACACCGCCGGGATGTTCTGAAGCCCCGCCAAGAAGAGGATCATGTGGTACCCGGCCATTTTCCAGATGTACACTGCCACCAGGGTCAAGAGCGCATACCGCGAATCTCCCAAGAAGGAGGGGACATTAGCCGCTCCCATGCTGTAGAGCAGGCGCGGCAGGATGCCAAAACGGGGGCTCAGGATCCAGCTCCACACCACCCCCACTGCGACAGTGGAAGTAATAACCGGCAAGTAGTACAACCCGCGGAAGAAGGTAATCCCTCTCAGTTTATTGTTCACCAACACCGCCAAAAACAGGCTCACGGCCATGACTCCGGGGACGTACGTCAGGCTGAAAACGGCAGTGTTTCTCAGAACTTGCCAGAACATCTGGGAGTTCATGAGTTCCCGGTAGTTGGCAAGGCCAAGCCACTGGGGTGGGCTGATCACGTTCCAGCGCGTGAAGCTCACGAAAAACGCCGCCAAGATGGGCCCCAAGCGGAATACCACCAGCCCAATGACGGTAGGAAGCAGAAAAAGCCAGGGGGCGACTCGGCCGTATCTCATGCTGAACCTCCTCAAAGTGGGGGGAGAGACATCTCTCCCCCCGCAGACTCCCTGCTACTCTTCAGGATAGTACCGTGACAGCACACCGTTGCCGTACTCAGTAATGGCCTTAATGGCTTCATCTACGGTCTGTTCACCGTTGGAGACCTTGTCCAGTTCGCCGTTCATACCGGAGCTTCCGGTAGCGGCATAACCGCGCCACTCACTCCAGCCGAGAGTGAAGGTGGTCCGGCCGGTGCCTTCGCCTGCTTCCAGGATCAGCTGCATGTTGCCGGGCTCCTTGTCCGCCTGCAGCCATTCTTCAGAGTAAGCCAAGCCCTTGTGGATCGGCACCTTGCCTGCCATGTAGGATTCGATAGGCCTGTGTTCACCGATCAAGAACTTCACCAGTTCCCAAGCTTCTTCCTTGTAAGGAGTGGTGGGTGAGATGGCGATAGAGTCTGGCCAGAAGTAGGTGGTCGTATCGCCTGGGATGGCAGACGGCCCTTTCGGCACCCTGGCAATCCCGAAGCGGAAGCCCTCCGGAGCGTTGTTCCGGACGTTATAGATGTTCCAAGACCCATCTACCCACATGGCAACTTGCCCCAGTGAGAACAGGTTGTCCTGAGAAATACCTACAACTTCCTTGTAGGGCATGGCAACCTTGTGTACATTGGTCAAGTCGCTCAGGAACTGCAGGGCCTCTCTTGCCCGTTCGTCAATGGCGATGCGAGTCTTCTGAGGATTGAGGATGCGCCCGCTGTTGGCGTAGATCCAGGGCTCGATGTGGGCATAGCGGCCGTACCAGAAGAAGCCGTACCGCTCAGCCGGCATGCGCGGATCACTCTGGACTGTCAGCTTTTTGGCAGCCTCAAGGAAGTCGTCCCATGTCCAGGTGTCATCGGGATAAGCTAGGCCAGCTTCATCGAACATGTCTTTGTTGTAGAACAGCACTGGTGTCACCCAGGCATAGGGGATGGCATAGAGATCGCCAACCTGCTTGTCGGGATAACGATTCTCGGAGAACACTTCGACGAAATAGTCGTCGAGGTTGAGGTCTCTGTCCACATAGGGCTGCAGATTGAGAAGGAGGCCGTCCTGCGCCCACTGCTCGAAATAGCCGGTGGACATGCAGAACACATCGGGAAGCTCGCCAGCTGTGGCCATTGCCGAAATGCGCGGCCAGTAGCTGCTGGGATCCATGGCGGTCATCTGCACCTTGATGTTGGGATGCAACTTCTCAAACTCGTCCAGGAGCTCCCGCTCGATATCGGCCAGGGTGGGGTCCCACATGAAGTAATTCAGCGTGATCTGCTCAGCCGCTGCCGTAGCGGTCAAGCTGAGTACCAACAGGGCCAACAGGAACATGGATACACGTTTCATACTTGGTAACCCTCCATTCCTAATATTCTCGCCACACCTACACTGGGAACCATGCGCTCATAGATTACCCCAGGTAATCCGCGCCGGTCCGCACCGCGAATCAGGCTGCCATAGGCATACTGAATGTTTGCTGAACCACCTCCATCCAGGTTTAGTGCATGCTTGAACCCGCTTTCCTGAACCAGTTGAGCCAGTTCCTTGAGGGTGATGCCGGAAGACTCGTAGGCACTTTCCGCCATACCTCTATTCACTGCCTCAACGGCCAGTACCAGCAGTTCACCGGAAAAACCTACTCCCAAAGCAACGCGAGCGGCTCGTGTCCTGTCGATGTCCTCTGCATAGTCCGTGGGTACGACGCCGGGGTCCCACGTGCCATCTGAGTGTGTGCGCTTGCGGAAAAACTGTTCTTTCGCCAGAGTCGTGCTGTCCAGGATGATCTGGCCGTCCCGCACAAGCCCCGGCCCGCACTGGATCCCTTCAGCAAACTCCTCGCCGCTGGCGAAGCTGTACCGTACCACCGGATCAAACTCACCGGGTGCCAGCTCATCAACGGGCAGAGACAGCACTATCCCGTTGTGCGGTATCTCTGTTTCCCCGCCAACCTTGTACCCGACAATGGCATTTCCGATGATGATCAGATCTATGTTGCCCGAGTTGGGGCAGGTCACTCCTCTCGTCCGGCCTGACTCGGCCACGCCGTAATACCTGTTGAACACAGCATACCTGCTCGGTGCATTCAGAGAGAACTCTCCCAGGTGCCACGCCCGGCCCAAGCAGTGCACGATCATGTCTGACAGCGACACCTGCCGCAGCACCGCTTCTCCCTTGGCAGTGAACAGGAGGGCGGAACGGTTGAACAGAGGCGGAAGTTCGATCTTTCCCGCATGCACATGCAGGCCGTACGCCTCGCCGAACAAGGAGAAGTCACTGCAGTAATCTTCGGGTTCAAATAGGAAATAAGAGGAGTTTATCACCAGAGGGAACCGGTTTTCCCTGGCATACCGAGAGGGGAAGCCTGCCGGCCCCACTGCAGCCACATCTGCCTCCGTCCCGCCGGCCATATCACCACCCACACCCGCGGTGGCAAGCCTGCCTTCACCGGCCAGCATCTCGAGGTACATCCCAGCTTGACGGTCCACTTCGTCCCGTATCATCTTCACCTTGGGCTCACCCTGGACGATGGTGATGTTGCCCCTGCGCACCAGCGACCGCAAGCTGTGGTTGATACATGCGTTCTTGCTGACCCGCACCAGGCCGCGAGCAGTGCTGTCCAGCTTGGGAGCCCCCCACGTTTCGGTGTGGGGATAAGCGTCCCAGACGATCACATTTGGGCGAGCTGCACCACGAAACCTTGCCTTCAGATAGAGGAGATGAGCGGCATCGTGCAGCTTCAGCAGGCGGTTTTCCTGCACAGAGGAATGGACCTCGAAGGCGTACGGCGGCTCAATCGCCACCCTTGCTGCCACCAGCCGGGTGCCGTCTTCTCTTTGAACACTGCTGCGAGTATAGGAAATTCGGTCGTACAACATTTTCAGGTCTCCTAGATACTGAATTGCTCTAGCTGAAAGAACTTCTCCATAATCAGGCGGACGATGCCATTTTCCAGCGGATTGTCCTGTGGGGAGTTGCGCTTCACCTCTGGCGTGTAGCACACGGGCAGCGTAAGAATCTTGTCTCGCACTCGCTGGAAAATCCAGTCGAAGTAGTCGAACACATTGCCTGTGAGCAAGATGCGCTTGGGATTGACCATGTTCGCCATAGCGATCATCATGCGCGCTACCTCCGTGCTGAACACCTCCACCGCCTCTCTCGTTTCTGGGCTCTCCTCCAGGTGCTGTAAGAAACGCCGGTTCAGTTCAGCAATGTACGCCGGCTCTGTGCCGCCGTAATAGTACGGCAGCTCAGTGATCTCCTGGAACAGAGCGCAGGTGCGGATGACGTGGTAGATTTTGTCGATGTCCTTCCCAAAGAACTGGCTGTCCCCGGCGCGGTTGGTATAGCCCTGCAGGATCCTGTCGCCCACCACAAGTGCCAGGCCCACACCTCTGTTCAGATAAAGCACGGTGACGACGTTGTTCGCTTCGCCGGTGTCGATCTCGTTGCGGGCATACACGCGGGCATCATTTTCGACAAAAACCGGAACACCTAATCGTTCCTCCAAGGCCCGGCCGAGCGGCCTGCTCCGCCACCCCAGTTCATTCGAGAGGTCGACAACCTTGTTGTCGAAGTCGGTTACGCCAGAAACGCTGATGCCGAGAGCCATAACCTGCTCCGGTTTCACCCCGTGCTGTTCCAGAACCCTCTCTACCGCCTGTGCTATTCTTTCCAAATATACCTCGTATGTCTTTTCTACACTCACAAACTCGCTGTAAAGGAGCCGCCCCAGAAGGTCCGAAAGAAATATGTAAAAATGAGAGGCCCGCATATCGACTCCTACGATCCAGCGGAACTCAGGGTTGACCTCGTAAAGCCACGGCTTGCGGCCGCCGGTGGAGCTGCCTTTGTCGGTGCTGCGGACATAACCTAGTCCCTCCAGCTGGTTGACATAATCGGAAACCGCAGTCAGTGACAGCCCCAGCTCTTGCGCAAGTTCCGGCTTGGTAGCACTCCCTTTCGCGTACACTGCTCTGTAAAGCTGTTTTAGGTTCACACCTTTGGCCTGTTTTCGCATAGCTACCTCTTTAACCTGTCCGCTTACTCAAGCAACTTCATGAACGAACTTAATCAAGAAACTTGAGGAAGTCTACTCTTATTATACTCTTCCGCCCCGCTTCATGCAATGATTATTTTACCATCGTGTCGCAAAGAGCAAGGTTTCGCGCGAACATCACCCTATGACTTGACAAATCCTAGCTAAAATGTTTCTATGGTGATAGGGCGAAGTATTTTCAAAGAATCTTCGCCCGCGTATAACAAATGAGGATGATTCCTAACTAGCAGCGCTGCCTGCTGTTTCGTGGGAGGTGAGAACGCCAAGCAAGGAAGTCGTGATGCTGTTCTGCTCAAGAAAAAAAGAGGAGGCATACGTGTGAGAAGAGCAAGAGCGATTTGGTTGGCTGCACTCGTAGTGCTGTCGATGGTACTGGCCTCGGGTATTGCCGCTGCCCAACTCACAGAAGTAGGCACACCCAGGCATGAAACCTTGATTGTGGAAACGCAGACACCAACAGATGTTCCGGGACAGTTCAACTCCTACATGCTGGGTACGCAGATGGGCTTTGGTATCCACCAGCTCATGTCTGCGATGATGTGGGAAATGGACACGGTTTCCGGCCAGCAGTATGGCGAAGTGGCCGACGGCTTCCCGGAATCCAATGAAGACTTCACCGAGCACATTGTGCGTATTCGCAAAGGCATCAAGTGGTCTGATGGCGAAGATCTCAACGCTGATGACGTGGTCTTTACTTTCAACATGATCATGAACAACCCCGGCATCGGCGCCTCTGCTTACTACAATGCTGTATTTGAGTCTGTTGAGAAGATCGACGACTACACAGTGCTCATCAAGACGAAGGAGTCCTTCCCGCGTCTGGCTCTGCGCTTCGGCGTGACTATCTGGGGCAATGACCTCCGCATCGTTCCCGAGCACATCTACTCCAAGGTTGAGGACGTCACCCAGTTCAAGGACAGCAATCCTGTTGTTGCTGGGCCCTACACTGTGAAGGCTTATGACCCCCTCGGCCGCTGGATCCTGTATGAACGCCGGGAAGACTGGCAGTACAGCACAGTGGGTGTTGTAACTGGCAAGATGCCGAAGCCGAAGTACATTCTCTTCAAGTACCTCGGCGACGACACAACCCGCCAGATGGCTATGGTGAACAACGAAGTCGACATCCTCTGCGAAGTCACACCGGAAATGCTGGAAGTCATGATGTCCATGAACCCGAACATCTCGGCATGGTACAAAGACTTCCCGTACGCTACCAGTGATGACCCCTGCTCGAAAGGCCTTGCCTTCCAGATGGCAAAGGAACCTTACAACAACCCAGATTTCCGCTGGGGTATCGCGTTGGCGATGAACTTCGACGAGATCTCCATGAACATCTTCAACGGCATCGGCCGTGCCAGTGTCCTGCCGATCCTGACCGCGACCAGCGCCATGCAGGAATTGTACTACAAGCCTCTCCTGCCTTGGCTGCTTGAGTTTGAACTGGATCTGGGCGACGGCACCACGATCAAGCCGTTCGATCCTAACTACGCTTTCCGGATGGCTGAGTACCTGAGGTCTCAGGGCTATGGCATCCCCGAAGACGAAGAGACCCTGATCGACATGTTCGGCATCGGCTGCTGGAAGTATGATCCGGTCGCCGCTGAGAAGCTGTTCATCAAGGCCGGCCTGGAGAAGCGTGCAGACGGCTGGTACTACAAGGGCCAACCCTTCGTCATCAACATGACCTACTTGGCTGAGACAGAGGCACAAGCTGGCCGCGGAACCATCGCCGCTTACGACCAGCTGACCAAGTTCGGGTTCAACTGCACCCTGTCCAGCGTCAGCAGTGCGGTGTGGGATACCAACGGTGCCACCGGTAACTTCGAAATCGCCGGTTACTGGCCCACTGGCGGTATCACAAGAGACCTGTACTCTGTGATCAACGGTTGGGACGCAGACCTGATCGTTCCTCTCGGCCAGCGCGGCTCGGGCCAAGGTTCTCGTTGGTACAACGAAGAAGCCACCCGGATCATCCATGAGCTGGCGACAGTGCATCCCGACAGCGACAGGTCCTATGAACTCGGTATGGAGTTCATGAAGGTCGCTATCGCCGATATGCCGTTCCTCGGCTTCCACTCTGGCATTAAGTTCGTGCCGACCAACAGCACCTACTGGACCAACTATCCGAATGCAGAAAACCCGTACAACGGTCCATGGTGGTGGTGGAGCTGCTTCAAGTACATCACTACTGAGCTTGAGCCTGTGCAGCGGTAGTGATACCTGCGCCTAAGTTTGACTAGAGCCTAGGCGAACGAAGACACGTGCTTTCGCCTCGCCATGAAAGCACGTGTCTTTTTGTAGTACATGCCGCACGCTGTGCAAAGGGGTGGAACTAATGAAATTCACGAAGTACTTGGGCCTGCGCCTGTTGACTTGGGCTCTCACGATCTGGATTGGTGTAACGTTCATCTTTTTCATCCCCCGGATGTTCCCGTCAGACCCGGTTGAAACCATGATCGGGCAGATCCAGTCTCGGTCCGGCCAGATGGATCCGCTGCAGATGGAGCTGCTGCGCCGGTCGCTGCGAGTCCAGTTCGGCCTGGAGGGGTCCCTCTGGGAGCAGTACTTGACGTTCCTCTGGCGGGGGCTGCTTCACTTCGAGTTTGGGCCCTCACTGATGAGCTACCCGACTCCTGTGGGAGAGATCATCAGGACGTATCTTCCCTATACACTCTGCCTGACACTGACCAGCACGCTCCTGGCCTGGATTGTCGGCAACTTCATCGGCCTGCAGGCAGGGTTCCGCAAAGACAGGCGTTCGTCTAAGATCATGGAAGGCATAGCGATATGCATTTATCCGATTCCCTATTTCATCGTTGCTCTCGTGCTGCAGATTGTGTTCGCTTTCATCCTCGGGTGGTTTCCTCTGCAGTCCACCATCTACTCGTTCGGCGGAACAGCCGCATTCATCCGCTCGCTCCTGCGGGCTTCGATCCTGCCTGCCATCTCGCTGCTGCTTGTCAGCACCGGTTGGTGGATCATCTCCATGAAATCGCTGTCCAGCACAGTGGCAGAAGAGGACTTCGTGCACTTCGCCCGCTACCGGGGCATCTCTGAGGGCAAAATCGGCCGCAGTTATGTCCTGCGCAATTCCATCATCACCCAAATCACCGCGCTGGCGATGAGCTTGGGCGGCGCCTTCAATGGTTCCATTATGACGGAGATCATCTTTGGTTATCCGGGTGTAGGTACTCTGATCCAGAAAGCGGTTCTGCAGTCAGATTACAACATGATTCTCGGCTGCATCACCATTTCGATCGTGGCCATCGCCACAGCCACGCTTATTGTGGACCTGATCTACCCGCTGATCGATCCGCGCATCCGCTACAGCTAGAAGGGAGGGTACACTGATGAAAAAGTTCTGGAAAAATGCCAATTTCCGGCTCAAAGCAGGGATTATCATCACAGCGTTCTTCTTGTTCCTGGGATTCGTGGTGTACTACATCCCCCATGTCAATCCCTTCACCTACAACACCTACCGCGGGAAACTTCCTCCCTCGCTGCAGCATCCTTTGGGTACGACCAGCATGGGCCAGGATGTGTTTTGGCTGCTGATTGAGGCTGTCCACAACTCGCTGTTGATCGGGTTTATCGTCGCCACCATCGGCACAGTCGTGGGCGTGTTTGTGGGACTGGTAGCAGGATTCTCTGGCGGAGTGGTAGACAGGATCTTGACGGTCATCACTGACACCTTTGTGGTTGTGCCTTCGCTGCCCATTCTGGTCCTGATGACATCGCTGATGAAAGGCTCAACCACCATCATCCTGATGGCTCTGGTACTGGGCGTGTTCGCCTGGGCGTGGCCGAGCCGGCAGATTCGCTCCCTGGCCCTCAGCCTCAAGGAAAGAGATTTCATCCACACGGCATGGTTTTCGGGTGAAGGGACGCTCCAGGTGGTAGTCACGGAAATTCTACCCTACGCCCTCACGTGGTCGCTCTCCAACTTCATGAACGCGACGTTGGCAGCCATTGCGTCGGAATCAAGCTTGGCGGTGCTGGGCCTGTCCCCCGCCAACCTCATATCTCTGGGCAACATGATTCAGTGGGCCCGCGAGCGCAACGCCATCTTTACCCGTCAGTGGTTCTGGATCGGCCCCCCCATCGTGGCAACGGTCTTGTTGTTCATCGGCCTATTCCTCTTGATCACGGGCTACAACGATTATCTATCCATGAAGAGAGGTAGGTAGCAATGCTGAAAGTTGAGAATCTCTCCACATCCTACCGAACGATAGATGGCGACGTGCGCGTCCTGAACCGGGTGAATTTCCAGATCAATGAGAATGAGATCTTTGGGATAGCCGGCGAATCTGGCTGCGGGAAGACTACTTTGCTCAAGGTCCTGTATGATATCATCGATTTTCCTCTGCAGGTGGATGAAGGACGCGTCGTGCTCAGTGTGAAGAAGAACGGCGGCACAGTGGATTTTGAAACGGGAAGAATCCGCAACGCCTGGTGGAAGCACATTTCCTATGTCCCCCAAGCGGCACAGAGTGTGCTCAATCCCATCACCCGCCTGAAAACTCAGTTCCTGGATTCCATTCCTGAAGAATACCGGAAAAACGAAACCAAACAGCAGACTCTGGACCGCGTTGCTCATTATTTGGAGGAACTGAGCCTGTCGCCGGACATCCTGGAAGCTTATCCGTTCCAACTATCCGGCGGTATGCGCCAGCGGGCCATCATTGCCCTGGCCACGTTCATGTCGCCCAGCGTCGTCCTGGCAGATGAGCCTACCACGGCCCTCGACGTGGTGGTCCAGCGGGGAATCTTGATGATGCTGATGCGGCTGCAGCGCAAGCTGAAGAACACGTTAGTGCTGGTGAGCCACGACATCGGTGTGCACTATCAGATAACGCACCGCATGGGCATCATGTATTCAGGCAGCCTAGTGGAACTGGGCAAAACGGCAGACCTGTTCCGGGAGCCGCTGCACCCGTATACTAAGCTGCTGATTGAGGCGCTACCGCGCATTGGCGACAAACGGCCCCGTACCGGCATCCCAGGCCGGCCCCCTGCCCTTACCAATCCCCCTGATGGCTGCCGCTTCGCGCCGCGCTGCCCGTACGCCACAGAGATGTGCCGGAAGCACGTACCTGAGTTTCGCGAGGCACAGCCCGGCCGCTTTGTCGCCTGTCATCTCGTGCAAGAGGAGGCGTCCGAGAATGTCCGCTAAACTCTTGGAAGTTAAGAACGTCACAAAGGTCTTTCGCATCGGCAGCATCCTGCGGGGAAAACGGCTGGTGGCTGTGGATGACGTTTCCTTTGCCATCGAGGCTGAGAAGCCGGTGATCTTGTCCATCGTGGGTGAATCAGGATGTGGGAAGTCCACACTGTGCAAAATGATCCTCCGCATCCACAGGCCGGAATCAGGTGACATTCTCTTGTCAGGCCGTTCCATCTACAGCAAGGACTACGATCCGACCCAGTTCCGCCTGGACGTGCAGCCCATTTTCCAGAACCCATACGAAGCCTTCTCTTCGCGCAAGGCCGTGGACAGTTACCTCTATAACACTGCGGTGCGCCTGGGCATCGCCAACGGCCGTCGGCAGGCGGAAGAGGTCATGGATGAGAGTTTAAAGAGTGTGGGGATGTCGCTGGGAGTAGTGAAAGGGAAGTACACTGCCCAGTTCTCCGGCGGCGAACTGCAGCGCATCTCCATTGCGCGCGCACTGATCACTCGCCCCAAGTTGATCGTCGCGGATGAGCCCGTTTCTGCGGTGGATGCATCCGTGAAAATGAACATCGTCAATCTGTTCAAAGATCTGAAGGATCAGTATAAGGTATCGTTTATCTACGTAACCCATGATCTGTCCACTGCTTACTATATCTCCGACTACATTGCCACCCTGTACCGTGGATGCCTGATCGAGTATGGGCCCGCCCGAGAAGTCATGGACTCCCCAGCACACCCGTACACCGAAATGCTGGTGAACGCCGTGCCGGTGGTTGGGCAGAAATGGGACGAAGAAATGGCGATGCCCGACACCGAGGAAAAGGAGTACGCCATCACACACTGCAAGTTTGCCCCTCGCTGTCCGTACGCCACCGAGGAGTGCCGGCGGAAGCGTCCTGAACTGCGGGATATCAGCCCAACGCGCAAGGTAATGTGCTTCCACCCAATTAAGCATTCCCAGGGCGCTGAGGTGAGCTGATACTGACTGTTAGGCCCGGCCCTCCAAGAACTGCCGACGGAGGCCGGGTTCTAGCTTCTCAATGGCATAGCGCAGCATGGTGCGGGGCATGCGCTGGTAGTGCGCTTTCAGGAACTCCACTTCCGCCCTCTGATCGCGTTTGCCCACTTCCCGCAGCATCCAGCCCACAGCTTTGTGAATGAGGTGGTGCGGATGCCCGATAAGCAGTTCCGCCAGCCGGAACGTATCGGAGAACTCGCCGTGGCGGATGAAATAGAAGGTCGCCATCACCGCTGCCCGCTGCCGCCACAGATGCTTCGAAGCCGCCAGCTCGTACAAGATGCGCCGGTCCCCGGCGAAAAGGTGCGCACCGAGGATCTTGTCCGCTGACAGATCAACCAGGTCCCAGTTGTTCACATAATCGAGGTTGTCCAGGTAGAACTGGGCAATCTCTTCTTTTGCTTTAGGATCAGCCTTCTCATATTTGCTGGCCAGCATCATCAGCGCCACGGCTCGATACTCGTGGACTGGGTCGTGAAGCAGTTCTGCGATCTCAATCAAGGTGATGTTCCGGTAGTACTTGCGCGCTGCCTGCCGCAGCCGCGGTACTCGCACTCCTATAAACTCATCACCTTCAGCATATCCACCCGGCCCGGCCTGGAAGAACTTCGGCAGGAACGCCGCTTTCTCCGGCTCCACGTACTTCTGCAGCTCCTGTTTAATCTGCTCGACCATCAAGTGTCACCTCCGTGTACAGCGTTTGCACAGAACCATTTCTCCTTGCCTGTGCGGCCTTCCTCGCGCTCCATCGCGAATCTGCAGAACCGTGACAGGGGCCTCGCGTATCTGGCACCGGCATCTCCTAGCAGAGGGTTCTTTGTGACAAAGTGGCCCAGTTGTCTGATGGATGGTGGACGGAACCAGAGAACATTGGTAAAATATTACACGAAGACCCGATCGTTCATAATAGATGAACCGGCAGGAACCGCGCAGGAGGAGTCATCAAATGAGAGTTCGACAGTTGTTGGTGTTGCTCGTTGCCCTTATACTCATGACTGGATGCCTTGGTGGTGGCAAACAGAAGGCTGTTCCATATGCAGTCAGTGGGCGAGTTGTCGGCCCAGACGGTCAAGGACTATCTGAAGTCACTCTACTTCTCAGAGGAACCGATGAGCAGACTGTCAAGACTGACCAAGCCGGTTACTGGAGTGCCGCCAATCTTTCCGGTACCGTGACGATAACTCCCGCAGACGAAGAGATGGAGTTTTACCCTCTGGCCGTCACGGTCAAGTCACAGCATAGTGAACTGGAGTTCATTGGATTTCCCATCACCACCGTTGATCCTGGAACTGAGCCATATGTCCGAGGAAGGTTCTTTAGGAGGCCTTCTCCTGTTCTCCTGCGCGCCGCATCGGTGTCCCCAGACAACTGGGACTCCCATGAGGTATGGCTTGTTCCCGTCGTTCGGGGGAACGATGCCTTTATCAAGCCAGGGACGGTGGCGCGATACGCAAGGAAGTTTCCAGTGTTCCCCACCGGGGAGTTCATGATCAAGCGGTCAGACCTTCCAGAAAGGTTTTCTGAATTTGTACTGCTGCTGGTGAATCCAACGCTGCCATCGCGCAAGGAGCAGATCGTCGCTTTCGTATCCTTCACTCTCCAAGATGGGGTTGAGGCAGTTGTCCTGCCCCTCGACAGGATTCAGGCGGCCCTCAATCTGGGCATCCTGCTTCTAGACGGCAATCTGGCTCGATCAACACGGACTCTTACAGACAATGCTGGCGCCTTCTCTGCGCCCGATGTAGAAGCACTGGTAGCCCTCGCCAACTTCACCAACTTTGGCAAGCTCGTCATTAACGATTATGTAAACTACTATGATGACTACAGACACTATAGTATGTCATTGATTCTGAATTACCAGGCTCCTAGAACCAAAGCTCTCGAGGGTACGCTAACAAGCGACGATTTTTCCTCTGCAGGCGTGACGGTGTTCTTATTTACGCCGTACCGTGACCAGAAGTATCGCTTCGTGTCCCCGAGTGGTGAGCATCAACAGAGTGCGGGAAACAAGGGCCCGCAGAGTGCCGCCAAGTGGTCACTGCAATTGCCGAGCGTGTCTGACATAGAGGGTGGCTGGTACAGCGTGATTGACGACGATACGGGTGAAGTTCTGGCTGAGTTTGATGTGCTGCTGTCCGTTGTAACTGACTCGTACGGCAATCCCGTGGTCCCCAAACCACTGATTACATTCGATGTGAACGACAATGATGAGATTGTCGGTATGTGGTTCAACTGGGTGATCGAGAGAGACGGTTCAGTAGTGCCCCTCGATCCGCGTGTAGCCAGCATCCTCATCGATCGAGACACGTTCTACATCGATTATCCGGAAAGCACCTTTATGTTCGACCGCTCTCACACTGGAGACCCGAGCATGAGCGGAGATTTCGAGTACGTTGAGTTTGACCGGCCGTGGACTTGGGACAAGGGAAGAGTAAATATCGGTTTCCGGTTCGGGGCCTACAGAGTAAACCACACATTCGGAGATCAAGACCCTTCCAGTGAGTTTCCATTCTGATGTGTTCGTGAACGCACCTCATAAAGCGGTAATTGTGGACTGGGTCGTTTTCAGCTGTCACCAACGCAGAAATCCTCTCGGGCAAACGAAGTCCTGTTCCTGAGAGTAGAGTGAGCCCGCCAGCTTTCCAAGGACTGGAGCGTGAGAGTGGCCATGAAACCGTGGTACGAGCAGCTCTTTGCAAACTATGCCGACCAGTATGACAGAGAACCCTTCACCCAGGGGACCAAGGGGGAGTGCGATTTTCTTGAGAAAGAGCTCAACTATGACAAGTCCCTCCGGATCCTGGACATCGGCTGCGGCACAGGCAGGCATGCGGTGGAACTGGCCAAGCGCGGGTTCTCTGTAGTGGGCGTCGATCTGTCCGAGGCCCAGTTGAGGAAAGCACGGGAAAAGGCGGCCAGGGAGAACGTGCAGGCCGAGTTCCTAAAACACGATGCGCGGGATCTTCCGTTTCGAGAAGAGTTTGACGCCGTGATCATGCTGTGCGAGGGTGCTTTTCCCTTGATGGAGACAGATGAGATGAACTTCGCAATCCTGGCAAACGCCGCCAGAGCCCTTAGGAGCCCCGGCAAGCTCATTTTCACTACACTTAACGGGCTTTACCGGCTCTTTCATCACAACGAAGGAGAGAAGTTCGACTTCATCACGATGCAGAGCAGTGATCCGTTCACATTCACAGACGACGACAGAAACGTACACAACATCGTGATCAGCGAGCGGTACTACATCCCCAGCGAGATAACATGGCTCTTGAAGTCCCTCGGGTTCACCAGTGTGCACATCTCTGCTGCGAAGCTGGGGGCCTTCTCCAGAGAAGACAGCCTCACCCCTGAGGACTTCGAGATGCTCGTCATCGCAGAGAAGTAAACTGAAACAAAAAAGAGCACCACCGCTTGGGTGGTGCTCTAACTTTATCCCCGGCAACGAGCTACTCTCCCACCACGAGATGTGGCAGTACCATCGCCGCTGGAGAGCTTAACTTCTGTGTTCG
>Ga0134103_1000362_pt1 | contig 56088 bp, 55 predicted proteins | sample 14_taG_2_FD_94445 | JGI IMG/M metagenome (GOLD analysis project Ga0134103, IMG submission 94445) | Switchgrass degrading microbial communities from high solid loading bioreactors in New Hampshire, USA - 14_58_20_212_A1 metaG | ecosystem: Engineered > Bioreactor > Semi-continuous > Anaerobic >...
GCAAACTATGAAGCCGAGCAGCAGACTCTTGAGAAGCGAGTAACGGAACTGAAATCCATTATGACAGAGGAAAAAGAAAGCGCTCTCAATGTCGACCACTTCCTCACTCTGGTTAGAAAGTATACGGACATAAAGGAACTCACAGCCGAGATTATCCGGGAATTTGTTGAAAAAATCTATGTTTACAAGCCAGAGCGCATTGATGGCAGGCGGGTACAGCGTATCAAAATTGTATGGAACTGCATTGGCGAGTTTGAGCCACCGGTTTCTACATCCACTACAAAGAATGAAAAATCGGCATAGCCGGTAAATACATACCAAACTATGCCGATATTTTACCGGGATTGAAAATCCCTAAGACGCACCCTCAAACGGCGGCCTTTTTTGCTTTGCTTTGCTTTTGTTCTAATAATTGATATAGTATCCGAGAATCAAAAGTCCGACCGTGACGGCCAAGATGATGATCTGGAGCACCCAGGTCTTTTTGATCCATTTCCCGTAGTTGAAGGAAGCCATCCCCAAAGCGATAAGCAGCACGGGATTCGTCGGATAGATCAGATCGGTATATCCGTCCGCGAAGACAAACGCCAGCAACGCCAGGTTCTGGGTGATTCCGACCTCACTGGCGAGGATGGAGATGATCGGGATAATCAGGATGACCTTAGCGCTCGCGGAACCGATGAAGAATTGGATCACGAGGACCATCAGGTAGATGAAGAGAACTCCCAAAAGTGGGCTCTGGCCTTTGAAGGCGTTCGCGGTCGCTTCGATCATCGTCGCCATGATCTTCGCGTCGTCCATGATGAACTTAATCGAACCCGCGAGCATGAGCATGATGATCGCCGGGCTCATCCCCGCGATTCCCGAGCCGAACATCTTCAGGAAATCCTTGAAGGGAACCCGCAGGACGATTCCGGAGATTACGATTCCGACAAGGAAGGTGAGGGCGATGATTGGAATCGAGAGACCGCTCAAAGCGGGAATTGAAGAAGCCGCCACAATCGCAATCAGGACCGCCAGAAAGAAGAAAGCGTAGACTTTCAAGGTCCTGCGGTCGTAATCGACCTGGAAATGGGAGTTGAGTTTTTGCCGTTTCGCTTCGTCGCTTTCATAGGTCGGAGAGGATTTCGGATCTTTTTCAATCCTTTTGACGTGGATCCTCATGAAAAGGCAGAGCAGCAGATACATGAGGATGAAGATGACAATCCGGTACCAGATGTTGGTTGTCGGGCTGATGCCCATCTTTGCGGAGCCTAAACCGATGGAAAAGGGGTTGGTGATTGCTGTCGAGAACCCGAAACCCCCCGCGAGCAGGCACATCCCCAGGCCGGTGAAGGTGTCCCATCCGAGTGATAAGGAGAGCAGGATGATGATTGGAAGCAACGTCACCGACTCTTCGAAGATTCCGAAGAGGGCTCCGAAAAGCATGAAGCAGAGGATGACGATGTACAGCAGCAGGTATTTCCTGTTCTGGAATTTTCTGATCAGATAACCGATGATTGAGGTGATTCCGCCAGTTTCGTTCATGACGTTGAAGGAACCGGCGAGAATCAGCATGAAGAGCGCGATCACGATTACATTGAGTCCATCGCTGGAGCCCAGGAGCCTGAAGGGCGAGGTTAGGAATGAGAAAAACGAATAGCCCTTGCCTGGAAGGGTCCGATAGACCAATTCATCTCCGATGGGCACATACTCACCTTTTTCCAGAAAGAAAGTGAGAACGTAGGCTAGCACCATGAAAGTTATCAGAATCGCGCAGACGGTGATGAATGAACGCTTGTTGATCTTAAGAATCCTCTCTTTTTCCATGTTCACTTTTCAACTTTCTGATGTTTGTTGTATATCGCTTCGCCCACGACGGACCATTTTACACATTCGCGGATGTTTTCCGGAACGAAATAATAGAGCGTGTTGTCGTGGTAGATTTCGAAATCTTCGTTGACTCCGAAGAGAATCACGGGTACGTTTTCAATCTTGAAATGGACGGTCTGGGGTTCGCCGTTGATTGTTCCTTCATAGGTCACGCCGGATGCATCCATGCGGGTGATGCCTTCGCCCACCTTCGTGAAACCTTTCCCTTCCGGATCGGGAAATTTGAGGGTGACCCTGCTTTCCAGGATATAGCCCTCCCTTTCCACATTCCTCGCTTCCTCCGCTTTCTGGAAGAGGTACCAGTCGCGGATGTTTTTGGGAATCAGCTGGTTGTCCGTTTCGAACTCGTAGTATTCGTTCAGTTTCACTTCAACTCCGCAATGGGAGCAGGTGAGAAGATTGTCCTTCGCAGTGAAAGAATATTCGTGCTTGCAGACCGGGCAGATGTAGAGGATGTGTTCCAACCCTTCCGCAAGCCCCTTTCCCTTGTACCTAATCCGCTTTTCCTCCTGCCATTGGAAATCATCGTAATAGAGTTTTTCTTCCAGGAGGCTTTTGAGTTCCTCGGGGGACTTTTCCCTGACTTCCTCGGGAGTGAGGATCTGTTCGAAATCGACCTCAATCCTGCCCCGGCGCATGCGCTTCGCCCATTTCGGGAAGGTGAGGTAGGCGCCCTTGATTTTCGCCATCACCACGGGAAGTTCCAAATGCTTGATCAGTTTTTCTGTCGCCGGAGCCAGGGTTTCCATGCAGCCGTAGGCGGAAAGCCTACCTTCCGGAGCGAAACCGATGATCCCCTTGTTTTTCACAACCCTTTTCACATTCTTAATCGTCGAAATGTCGGGATGGTAGAGGAACTTCGGAATCCCACCCATGCGGTGGAGGAGTTTTCCGAAACGGTAGTTGCAGAAGTAGTAGAAGGCGATGATCTGGTTCACTTTTTTGGGGAAGAGGGGGACCATCGCATAGGCGAAGTCCAGTTTGGATGGATGGTTGTAAATCAGGACGAAAGGAGGTTCCATTTTTTTGACGCCGTTCAGCCGGTATTTCACTCGGAGTCTCGGGAAAAGGAAGCATCTGATGAAAAGGAACATGAAGAAATAGAGGACGCTTCCGGGTTTTTTCACCGTGCTTTGGAAATAGACCATGTTCTTGATCGGGCGGTGCGTGAGGTAGTTGATGATTCTTTTGTGATAGTGCGTGACCAGAATCGTGAGGATCAGGAAGACGCCGATGAGGATCAAAGCGGTTACCTTGTCCGTCATCGTGATGAGATCGCCCAAAAGTATGTTCAGGGCGGTCGAGGGAATCGCGCCGATGGTCGTAATCAGGAAATAGCGCGGGTAGCGCAGCTTCGCCCTGGCCGCCGTGAGTGCAATCAGACCGTAGGGGAAGACCGGGATCAGATAGAGGAAGATGAGGAACCAGGTGAAGAATCTGTTTCCTCTTTTCAACGCCTCCTTCTCGATATCCGCAAGTTCTTTGCTTTCATAAAGCTCCTCCGATTTCGAGCCCGCCTTCTTGAAGATGATGTAGATTGCGAGGTTTCCGATGACAATTCCCGCGAGGCAGGCGAGGAAGCCCAGGACCTTTCCCAAACTAATCGCCGCGATGATCTGGATCGGCGTTCCGGGAATGACGGTGAGGATGATCAAAAAGACCTGGGTCAAGGAAACAAAGAAGAAGCTCCAGAATCCATAACTAGCGAACTTGTCCGTGATCGGGTCCCAGGATCCGGAATCTACGGCGAGGCTAATCGCCTGGCGGAATTCATATAGGAGCAGCAACAACCCTCCGATTAAAGCCAATAAAAAAATAATTGAGGAAATTTTCTTTATACGTTTCAGTTTGTCCATGTTTATCCTCGATTTTAAGATTTAAATAAATTATAACACAGCGGCATTGAAAAGTTAAGAGATTTTTCAAGGATCCAGTCGCTTCCCGGAACTTTGGGGAATATAATGAAGGTATGAACATTGCGGAGAAAAACCAAGGGCAGGAAAACCAAAAAGAGAATAACCAAAAAAGGCTGGCCAAGAGAAAGATAAGCAAGAAAAGGAAGAAAACGGGGAGAAGGACGAAGAGCGGAAAAGGCAGGTCGCCATTTCCGCGGTGATGGTTTCCGGCTATGTGAGCGAATACCTTGAGAATGTCTTTCTGAACATCCTCAACGGGGAGAAGGAATTCCTCAAAGACAACTTCGAATTCAAGGATTACCTCATCGCCATCGTTCAGGGCTGGGTGTCCGGGGCTCTTTTCAAACTGGATTCCTTCCGTTCCCTCGTCCTCGGAGCCGGGCTGCAATACGCTTTGTACGCCGCTTTCGACGAAATCACCGGGAAGGACCCGCAGTACGACATCGTGAAGGACTTCCTCCAGGACATCATCGTCATCTCCTTCATCACCTTCGGATATGAAATGTTCAAAGGGAAAAGCGAAGAGGATGACGGCTTCCTTTCCGAACTGAAGGAAAGCCTCGTCATTGACGTCCTGATCTCCATTTATTTCGCGCTGAAGGACTTTTTCCAGGAGAAAAATGGTCGGAAAGAAACGGAAAGTGTTGTAGAAAAGGAAAAAGAGGGGTATAATATTATGGAAAAGAAGAGGAGAGGTCAAAATGATAGTTGTAAAAGAGATTGAGAGAAAATGTGACATAAAGAAATTCATTGACTTTCCGAACAAACTTTACAAGGACAACCCCTACTACATACCTCCTTTTTTTGGAGACGAACTGAATCTTCTCGACAAGAATAAGAACGCGGCCTACGAATACTGCGAAACGAAGCTGTTCCTGGCTTACCAAGGCGGCAAAATCGTCGGCAGGATCTGCGCCCTCATCAACCATGCCTACAACGAAAAGAAGAACGCGAAGCAGATGCGTTTCTGCCGTTTCGACGTGATCGATGACTTGGAAGTGACGAAAGCGCTGTTTGCGAAGGTGGTTGAATGGGCCCGGGAAAGAGGCTTGAACCAGATCGTCGGTCCGATCGGCTTCAACGACCTGGACAAACAGGGGATGCTTGTGGAAGGGTTTGAGGAAGTCGGAAGCACGATTACAATTTACAACCATCCTTACTATCCCAAGCATTTGGAAGCGCTGGGGTTCGTCAAAGACGCCGACTGGGTGGAATACCAGGTCTTCATGCCAAAGGACATGGGCGAGAAGGTCAACCGCCTGGCCAACGTGATTTCCAAACGCTATGGATACAAAGTCGTGAAGCTCCGGAAACGCAAGGAAATAGGATCCTACATTAAAAAGGGTTTCGAACTAATCAACGAAGCGTTCTCGCCCCTGTACGGTGTTGTGCCAATCACGGAGAAGCAGATCGACGCCGTCATCAAACAGTTCGTGACCCTAATCAATATGGATTTCCTGATCCTCGTCACCGACAAGAACGACGAACTGCTCGGTTTCGGGCTCCTCGCTCCTTCTTTGAACGCCGCCACCAAGAAATCGAACGGCAGACTCTTCCCCTTCGGAATTTTCCGCGCCTTGAGGGCTTTGAAGAAATTCGATGTCCTCGATATGTACCTGATCGCCGTTAAACCCGCCTACCACAATCTCGGCGTAAACGCGTTGATACTTGCGGAAGGGATCAAAGCCGCCATCAAGCACAATGTGAAATGGGCCGAGACGGGACCGGAACTTGAACTCAATACCCCGATCCGTTCCCAATGGAAGGACTTCGAACACAGGCAACATAAGAGACGCCGCTGTTACAAATTAGACATTTAAAACAAGGCTTTGCCTCAAATACTACAGAAGTTTTTCCGTTTTTCTTAACTTTTCTCATACTTTAGTGAAAGCAGATGAGAGGAGTGAAATGTACAAAACTGAGATAATGGGAAACTCTTTTCAGCGGGAAGATGTCGATTTTTACTCTAAAGGAACAAGATGCAGTGCGTGGTTTTATTTGCCAGCAGGCGACCAAAAATCTCCCGTCATTGTAATGGCTCACGGATTGGGCGGAACCCGGGAATTGCGTTTAAATGAATACGCTGAAAGGTTTGCGGAAGCTGGATACGCTTGCTTTTTATTCGACTACCGCAATTTTGGAGCAAGCGACGGAAGCAAGAGGCAACTGATAAATGTAAAAATGCAGCTTGAAGATTGGACCAGCGCCATAGAACATATCAAAAAAGATAACCGCGTTGATGGAGAGAATCTTTTGCTTTTTGGAACTTCCTTTAGCGGTGGTCATGTAATATGGCTTTCTGCCCATCGAAAGGATGTCAAAGCGGCAGTAGCACAATGCCCATATACGGATACCATGGCCACAATAAAAAAAGTATCTCTGCGGTATATTCTGAAAAAAGCACCTTTCGTCATTGCCGACCTATTATCTTGCATAACAAGATATCATCCCGTAATGCTGAAACTCTCCACATATAAGGGAGAAAATGCACTTATGGAAACCGATGAGGAAACCTCAAAGAGGTTTATCGGCGATGCCAAATTTATAAATGAAGTTCCCGCAAGAACACTGCTTGAATTTATAAAGTATTCCCCCGGAAGACATTTTCCCAAAGTCAGGAATCCGATTTATGTCGCAGTGTGTTCAAAAGATTCGTTGGCCCCTGCTGAAAAAACCTTACAGCTTGCTCGAAAAACTAAATACTCAATCTGTAAAAAGTATGATTGCGGGCATTTTGATATTTACTTAAGTCCTTTTTTTGATGAAGCCATCAATGATTATATCAAGTTCTTTAACCAATTTTTAAACTAAGGGATTGTAAGGAAATCTCGATGTGCTGTTTTTATTATTCACTCGTATCCGGGATTCCTTTCTAAATGTTCCGTGCGGAAAAACGGACCAAGCAAAAAGAGAAAAACCTTTGACTTTTTGATTATTAAGTAGTATAATATCTATGTTGCAAATCAGGCTACCGCACAGAAGAGGTTTTCAAGCTTCGTCACCTCAATGGCGAGTTCCTAATTCATGACAAAGGAGGTGCAGTTATGTTTGCAATATTCGAAACCGGTGGCAAGCAATACCGTGTCCAGGAAAACGACGTGCTCTACGTCGAGAAATTGGATGCGGAGGCGAATCAGGAAGTTGTTTTTGATAAAGTCCTGATGGTAAATGACAAGGTCGGTTCTCCGTACGTCAAAGATGCGAAAGTCATCGCCCAAGTTGAAAAGCACGGCAAGAACAAGAAGATCATCGTTTACAAATACAAGCCGAAGAAGAACTACCACAAAAAGCAAGGCCATCGTCAACCTTATACGAAGATCAAAATCCTTGCCATCGAAGGTTAATGATGATCAAGGTTAAAGTCATCCAGACGGGCGAAAGAATCGAAGGAATCGAGGTCTCTGGCCATTCGGGATATGCCGACGCGGGTGCGGACATCGTCTGCAGCGCCGTGTCCACCGCGATGTTCCTGAGCCTTGGCTTGATTGAAAAAGTCTGCCCAAAATATGATTTCACAAGCGATGAAAACAACGCATTCATGAATTTGAAAATACTCGAGTCCAACGACCTCACGGAAATGGTCCTGGAAAATCTCGTGGAAAGCCTCGAAGGCATAAGTTCCGATTATGCCGACTATCTTCAAGTAAAAACCGAAAAAGGAGGTAAAAGCTCATGCTGAGAATCAATATACAATTCTTCGCTTCCAAAAAAGCAGGGAGTTCGACGAAGAACGGCCGTGAATCCGAGTCCAAGCGTCTCGGTATGAAATTGTCCGACGGACAATTCGCGACCGCGGGATCGATCATCTTCCGGCAACGCGGAACGAAGATCCACCCGGGAAACAATGTCGGACGCGGAGGCGACGACACTTTGTTTGCCATGATCGACGGATATGTGAAATACGAGCGTAAGGGCAGAGACAAAAAACAAGTCTCCGTTTACGCGACAAGATGACATGCACTTTCAAAAGTGCATTTTTTTAAAACCATAAAAGTTGGTGCATATTATGTTCATAGATGATGTAAAAATCTTCGTCAAAGCCGGCAAAGGCGGGAACGGCGCCGTCGCTTTCAGACGCGAGAAATTTGTACCTTTGGGCGGCCCTGCGGGCGGCGACGGCGGTCGGGGCGGAAACGTGATCTTCGTCGGCGACGAAGGCCTCACGACCCTGCTCGACTTCCGCTACCAGAGGCACATCAAAGCCCCCGACGGCGAAAACGGCCGGGCGAAGAACCAGTACGGAAAAGACGGCGAGGACGTCTACATCCGCGTTCCCGTCGGCAGCATCGTGACGGACTTGGCGACTGGCGCCGTCATAGCCGACATCACGCGGCACGGCCAGGAAGCGATTATCGCCAGGGGCGGACGGGGCGGAAGAGGCAACACCAAATTCGCCACGCCCAAAGTTCCCGCTCCGGAGTTTGCGGAAAACGGGGAAGCCGGCGAAGAGCGCGAAATCAGGATTGAATTGAAGATTCTGGCGGACGTCGGCCTGGTTGGATTCCCCAGCGTCGGGAAATCCACAATCATCTCCGCACTCTCCGCAGCAAGGCCGAAAATCGCCGATTACCCCTTCACGACCCTGGTCCCCAATCTGGGCGTTGTCCGGGCGAAGGACGGAAGAAGCTTCGTGATGGCCGACCTTCCGGGTTTGATCGAGGGCGCAAGCCAGGGCGCCGGGCTTGGTTTTAGGTTCCTGAAGCATATAGAAAGGACGCGCGTCATCGTTCATGTCATCGACATGAGCGGAGAACGCGACCCTTACGAGGATTACCTCGTAATCAACAAGGAACTTGAAACCTACAATCCCAAACTCCTGAAAAGGCCCCAGATCATCGCCGCGAACAAGATGGACCTCCCCGAGGCGGAGGAAAAGCTGAAAGTCCTGCAAGAAAAAGTCAAGGATGTCCCTGTGATCCCGATCAGCGCCTACATGAGACGGAATCTGGATGCGCTCGTCTATAAAATCGCGGACACCTTGGAGACCGTCGCTTTGGACGCTTTTGTGGAGCCGGTGAATGATGAGGTCGTGGAATACAAATTCACGCCCGCACCTCCTCCCTTCACAATCACGAAGGCTGAGGACGGCGTCTATGTCGTCGACGGACCGGCGGTAAGGAAGTATTTCGAAAGAACCAATTTCGACCGCGAATCGGAAGTTAAACTCTTCGCGCAGCGTTTGAGAAAACTCGGAGTCGACGCGGAACTGCGGAAACTCGGAGTGAAAAACGGGGACACCGTCCGCGTAATCAAATACGAGTTCGAGTTTTTGGACTGATGCTACCGGAAAAGCGGAGCATACAATCGTTCGGATGACATTCATTTAAACTTATGGGACCCTTTGCGGCCCAGAAAGGAGAGAAAATGAAAAAAAGCGCTTTGAACCTGCGAATCCGCGAAATGGTCTTTTGCGCAATCCTCACTGCGCTCATCATTGTGATGACTTTCGTGCCCCAGATCGGATACATCACGATCAATTTCGTTCCGACCACCCTCATCCACATTCCGGTGATCGTCGGGGGAATCATTTTGGGAAGGAAATACGGTCTGTTTTTGGGGCTGGTCTTCGGAATCGGCTCGATGATCCGGAGTTTCATGGAGTATTCCCAGCACGCCCCCTTCACGAACCCTCTGCTTTCGGTCGTGCCCCGGGCTTTCATCGGCTTCATCACCGCCGACGTGCACCAGGCCTTCACAAAACTGTTGAAAAGGGATAAACTCGCCGTTCCCTTCACTTTGGGAGTTGTGACTTTGATCCATTCCCTGATCGTCCTCCCCATTCTTTATTGGTTTGGAAAGGCCGGCTTTTTCTTCTTCAACGACGAGTTCATCTTCAATGTGAAAACCGGACTCTTCCCATACATCTGGAGCGTCTTCGTCGGAAATTCGCTTTTGGAAATAGCCTTTGCGATTTTAATCGGAAGCCCGATCGCCCTGGCGCTGAAGGTCATCCAAGAACAGCAGAAATGACAGCCCGTATCGGGCTTTTTTTCATTTTCAAATCACCCTCTTTGTGCTATAATATTAAACAAGGAGGAGAAAATGGAAAAAGTAAAAATCGCAATTTTGGGGTTCGGACAACGCGGTTTCGTTTTTGCGAACATCATCAAGCAATATCCGGAAGAGATGGAACTGGTCGCGGTCTGCGAGATCAATCCGGTGAAGAAACCGCTGATCATGCAGCTCTTCCAGGTTCCTGAAGAAAACTACTTTTTCAGCGACGAAGAATTTTTCAAGAAAGGCAAACTCGCCGACATCCTCGTCATCTCCACGATGGACAGGGACCATTATCGGCAGGCGCTCACCGCCCTCGATCTCGGTTATGACCTGCTTTTGGAAAAGCCAATCGCGACCGAAAGGGAAGAGGTCCTCGCCATCGCGAAGCGGGCCCAAGAACTTGGAAGAAGGGTTGCGGTCGCCCATGTCCTAAGGTACACGGCCTTCTATCAAAAAATCAAGGAATTGATCCAAACCGGGGCGCTCGGGAAGGTCACGACCATCTCCCAGACAGAACATGTAGGTTACTTCCATTATGCCCACAGTTACGTCAGAGGCAATTGGCGGCGGAGCGACACCAGTGCACCGATGATACTTGCGAAAAGCTGCCATGACCTGGACATCATCCGCTGGCTGGTGGACAAGAAATACCTTTCCCTTTCTTCCTTTGGTTCGTTATCCTATTTCAAGGAAGAAAACGCCCCGGAAGGAGCCGCGGATTTCTGCTATAAATGTCCGCTCGAATGCCCTTTCAACGCCGTCGAATTCTATACGAAGAATCCGATGTGGATGATGATTTTCTCGCTTGAACAGGACCCCAAGAAGGTCTTGAGCGACGAAAGACTTCCCTATTCCCGGTGCGTATACAAGAGCGACAACAATGTCGTCGACCATCAGGTCGTGAACATCCTTTTCGAGGACGACATCACCGCCTCCTTCGTCATGACCGCCTTCTCGAACGAAATCCACCGGAGCATCAAGGTCCATGGATCGAAGGCGGAACTGGAAGGCGACCTGGAGAAATCCGAAATCGTCCTGAAACCCTACGGGAAGGAACCGGTTACGATCGACGTACGGACGCTCGCTGACGACTTCTCCTACCACTCCGGCGGCGACAAACAAATGCTCGTCGACTTCGTCCGGAACGTGAGGAAGGGGGAAAAAGTCTCCGGTCTCACCGACATCGCCAACGCCGTCGAGAGCCACTTTATGGCGCTCGATGCCGAAGATTCGCGGCTGCAGGGCGGAAAAGTCGTTTCTTCAACTTTTTTGCAGGCTTTAGAAAAATAAGGGCGCAAGCCCTTTTTTTGTGGCGAGAACCAGCGGAAATGTTGTCATAAGCGGAAAAATTATGGTATAATGGATTAGTATCACTGGTGAGAATATGTACGAAAAGATTGACAAGATGCAATACACGCCGATGATGAGGCAGTACCTGGAAATCAAGGAGCAATTCCCCGACACGCTCGTGTTTTTCCGGCTCGGGGACTTTTACGAGATGTTCTTCAACGACGCCATCGTCGCCTCCAAGGAGCTGGAGATCGTGCTTACGGGAAGGGATGCCGGGGCCCCGGAAAGGGTTCCGATGTGCGGCGTGCCCTACCATTCCGTCAACAGCTACATCGACAGGCTGACCGAAAAGGGCTACAAGATCGCAATCGTAGAGCAGCTGGAAGACCCGGCGGAAGCCAAAGGCCTGGTCGAGCGGGATGTGGTCAGGATCATCACTCCCGGTACCGTGACCGAAGGCGGAACCCTCGACGAAAAGGACAACAATTTCCTCCTTTCCGTTTCGGAAGAACGGGACCGTTTCATCCTGAGCTACACGGATCTTTCCACCGGGGAAAACTATCTTACGAACGTCCCCCACAACCCCGATATTCTTCTTTCCGAGCTTCTTAAACTCAAGACCAAGGAAATCGTCGTCGGCGAGGACTTCAACCAGAACCTTCTCTCGCCCCTAAAAGAACTCACCCACGTAATTTTCTCCTTGGAAAACAACACCGTTCCTCCCGCCTATCTCAAAGGTTTGGGGGAAGGATTGGATAAAGCGGAAGAGAAGAATTTCTTCCGGCTTCTGAATTACTGCATCAGGACCCAGAAACGGAACCTGGTGCACCTGCGGAAGGTCGAGAAGTACGACAGCTCCGAATTCATGAAGATTGATCTCTCCTCGCGGCGGAACCTCGAACTGATCGAAACCCTGCGTTTTCAGGACAAGAAGAACACCCTCTTCAACATCCTGGACAAATGCGTCACCGCGATGGGAAGCCGCTTTTTGAAGAAGCAGATCATCTTCCCCTTGGTCTCCAAGGAAAAAATCGAAAAGCGCTACGACGTCATCGACAAGATGAAGAAGAGCTTCCTGGAGACGGCGGAACTGAGGAAGACCTTGGATGCGGTCTATGACCTGGAAAGAATCGTCGGGAAAATCTCCTACGATTCCGCAAACCCCCGCGATTTTCTCCAACTTAAACGTTCGCTCGGGGCGCTTCCGAAAATAAGGAAGATCGTCGAGAAAATCAAGATCCAGGATTTTTTCGATTTTTCCGAGGACTTCGAAAGGATTATGGCCCTTCATGACCTAATCGACCGGGCTATCGATGAGGACGCGCCTTTCTCTCCCAAGGATCCGGGTGTGATCAAGGACGGCTACTCCGAAGAACTGGACAAACTCCGGCACATCAACGAGGAAGGCAAGGACTACCTGATCGCCCTGGAGGCGAAGGAGCGGGAGCGGACCGGAATCAAGAACCTCAAGGTCGGCTACAACCGCGTCTTCGGTTATTACATTGAAGTGACAAAGGGCAACAAGGACCTTGTGAAAGAGGAGTTCGGCTACATCCGGAAACAGACCCTGGCGAATGCGGAAAGGTACATCACCCAGGAACTGAAGGAAAAGGAAGCCGCCATCCTCAGGGCGGAAGAGAAGACCCTCGACCTGGAGTACCAGCTCTTCACGGAATTGCGTGAGCAGGCGAAGGGCTACTCCCACGAACTACAGACCTTGGCGCGGAAGCTTGCGGAATTGGACATGCTCGCCGCATTCCAGACGGTCGCGAACGAGAACAATTATGTCCGCCCCGTCCTCACCGTGGACAACTCGATCGAAATCCGGGGAAGCCGCCATCCCGTTCTGGAAAAGAACACGGAGCGCTTCATCCCGAACGATCTTGTGATGGGCCCCGACGACATCGTCCTGCTCATCACGGGACCGAACATGGGCGGTAAATCCACATACATGCGCCAGATTGCCCTCATCGCCGTCATGGCGCAAATCGGCTGCTTTGTGAGCGCGAAATCAGCCAAACTCCCAATCTTCGACGCCATTTTTACAAGAATCGGTGCCGCCGATGACATCGTGAGCGGGCAGTCGACCTTCATGGTCGAAATGAGCGAAGTCAACAACGCCCTGAAGAACGCGACGGAAAGGAGCCTGATCCTCTTCGACGAAATCGGGCGCGGGACCGCGACCTACGACGGAATGGCGCTCGCCCAGGCGATCATCGAATTCGTGCACAGCAAGATCCGCGCGAAGACCCTGTTTTCCACTCATTACCATGAACTCACTGTTCTCGAAGAGGACCTGGAGCACCTGCAAAACGTCCACGTGAGCGCGGAAGAGGTGCACGGGGACATCGTCTTCCTTTACAAAGTCCAGAAGGGCGCGGTGGACAAGAGTTACGGAATAAATGTCGCGAAACTTGCGGAACTTCCCCTTGAAGTGACGCTCAGGGCGGAGGACCTCCTTCATAAACTGGAGGAGAGCCGGGTCCACGACAAGAAAAAACTCTCGATCAAAACCTATCAACCCCCGCTCCTTTTCGATTCGAAGACGGAAAAAGAGACCATTGTTTTGGATAAAATCAAAGCCCTCGACCTCAACAAGATGAGTCCCTTGGAGGCTTTGAACGCTTTGGACGAACTGCAGAAACTATTGAAAAAGTAGGTGGCCACCATGGCAAAAATCATCAAACTTGACCAGCATGTCGCCAATCTGATCGCCGCCGGCGAAGTGATTGAAAGGCCGGCCTCGGTTGTAAAAGAGTTGGTGGAGAATGCGATTGACGCGGAAGCGAAGAACATCGCGATCACCCTCGTCGATTCGGGAATCACGGAAATCGTGGTCGCGGACGACGGCGTCGGGATGGATCCCGTCGACGCGCGGATGTGCGTCGAACCCCATGCTACCAGCAAAATCCGCGACAAGCAGGACCTTTTCCGAATTACCACGCTCGGTTTCCGGGGTGAGGCGCTGCCTTCCATCGCCGCCGTCTCCCATTTTCGTCTGAAGACAAGCACCGACGGCAACAAGGGCATCCTCTATTCCCTGAGGGGCGGAACCTTCGTGAGCGAAGCGGTGATCGCCTGCCCCAGGGGTACGGAAATCAGCGTCCGGAATATCTTCTTCAACACCCCCGCACGCCTCCAAAACCTGCAGACGCCGGCGCAGGAATTAAGCTACATCACCGATTACGTCAGCAAAATCGCCCTCGCCCGTCCGGACATCGCCTTCAAACTCACCAACAACGACAAAGTCCTGCTTCAGACCTACGGAAATGGGAACCTTTTGGAAGCAATCACCCAGATTTACGGATTGGATATCGCCAAGCACATGCTTTCCTTCTACGAATCCGTCGGCTATTTCCAGGTAAGCGGCTACGTTTCCGATTTGAACGTGAGCCGAGCGAACAAATCGCAGATCACGATCATCGTGAACGAACGCGTCATCAAGAACAACGCCATAACGAATGCGATCCTCGCCGCCTACAAGGACCGCCTTGTTATCGGACGCTATCCCCTGGTGGTTCTCGCCATCAGCGCGGACCCGGCTTTGGTCGACGTCAACGTCCATCCCGCGAAACTGGAAGTCCGGTTCGCGAACGAAAACGAGCTTCTGAACCTCGTCACCCACGCCATCTCCTTCGCCCTCCATAATTCGGAGATGATTGTCGAGGCCGAGGAGAGGACGCCCTTCCCGCTTCCTCCCCAAGAGAAGCCGGAAACCCCCTTCGAAAACCTGGCCGGGGAGGAGGAAGCCGAGGAGCCGGAAGAACTTCAGGACCTTGAGGATCTGAACGAACTGCTCGCGATGTTCAAGGAGGATCCGGAAGAGCCGAAGTTTTACAAGCACGAAGAACTCATCAAGGAAGAACCCAAGGAACAGCCCCGCTTCGAGCAGCAGGAATACACTTTTATAGAAGAAGGGGAAAAAGAGGAAAGAAGGTCCCTGCTTCCGAAAATGTATTACATCGGCCAGCTCCACGGAACCTATCTCCTCTTCCAGGACGAAGAAAACTTTTATATGATTGACCAGCATGCGGCGTATGAGCGGATCAATTACGAGAAAATCCGCAAGGAACTACAAAAGGAGAGGAATATCGGGTACGAACTCCTCGTGCCCATCAAACTCAATTTTTCCATCTCTGAGTCCCTTCTCCTCTCGGAAAAACTCGAGGAGTTGAAGCGGCTCGGCATCGTCATCGAGGACTTCGGTTCCGGAACCTACACGGTCCGGGAGATTCCGATCTGGATCCCCAAGGGCGTGGAGAAGGAGTTTGTTGAAGAGATCATCAACGCGGTGATCAAGAGAGGAAAGGTCGACCGGTATGAGTTCCTCGATTCGCTCGCCAAGAGCCTCGCCTGCAAACGCTCGATCAAGGCCAACCAATACCTGGATAAAAGCGTCATCGATTATCTCATCAACGACCTGAGCCGCTGCGAGAATCCCTACAACTGTCCGCACGGCCGGCCGATCATCGTGAAGTTCAAAAGCACGGAAATCGAAAAATGGTTCCGGAGGATCGTCACGTGAAGAAAGTGGTCGTTTTGACGGGACCAACGGCAGTCGGAAAAACTGCCTTTTCTTTAAGCATCGCAAAATACTTGGGGACGGAAATCATCAACACGGACGCCTCGCAGTTCCGGAAAGGCCTCGACATTGGCACCGCCAAGATTGACCTGAAGGAAACCGACGTTCCCCACCACCTGATTGATTTCCTCGATCCGGAAGCGGAATTTTCGATCAAGGATTTCCAGGACCTCGCCCGGAAGAAAATCGCGGAACTCCATTCCCTGGGGATGATCCCCCTCCTTGTCGGCGGGTCCGGACTCTACATCAACGCCGCCCTCGGGGACTACAAGCTTGATTCCCCGGGGAGGAACCTGGATTTCGAAAAGAAGTACGCCGGATATTCAAATGCGGAACTGCATGGCCTCCTCGCAAGGCTTGATCCTCCCGCCGCGGAGAAAATCCACCCGAACAACCGGAGACGGGTTCTCCGGGCGCTGGAACTGGCGGAAGCGGGGGAGAGGATCAGCGAAAACCTTTCCGGAAGGAAACTTCTCTACGACGCCTTGGTCATCTGCCTGGTCACCGACCGGGCGACCCTCTATGAGCGGATCAACCGCCGCGTCGGGGAAATGATTAAAAACGGCTGGCTGGACGAGATCCGAACCTTGCTCGCTAAAGGTATCGACTTCTCCAAGATCAAGGACATCGGCTACAAGGAGCTTGCGGAATACGTAGTGAACGGCGGCGACCTGGAACTGGTTTTGGACGACATCAGGAAGAAAACCAGGAATTATGCGAAGCGGCAGATGACCTGGTTCAAAAATCAGATGGCTTGCGTGTTTGTGGAAGTGGATTATGATAATCCGCAAGTCACTGAAAACAGAATCAAGGGACTGATCGCCGGATTCCTTCCTAAACGCGAACCTGCCAAGCACTTCATTTAAGGACCTTAAGCGGTCCTTTTTTAATATTAGGTTTCCGGTCGTCATATAATTCCTTAGGTGATGGCATGAAAAAAATCCTGATACTTGTCCTCCTCTTCGCGATGAACGCGTCCATCCGCGCTTCGGCGCTTCCGGGAACAAGGGAAGTTTCGATTCCCATGAGTGCCGAGGGAGCGATTCTGATGGAGAAGGACAGCGGTCGGATCCTCTATCAGAAAAACTGCGACGTGAGGTTTTTGACCGCTTCGATCTCCAAGATCATGACGGCGATTGTCGCGATCGAGCATGGGGATTTGGAGGAATACTACCGGGTTGACGAAGAGTCGGCCCGGCAGGAAGGTTCGAGCCTTTATTTGGAAGCCGGGGACAGGGTGAAACTCATGGATCTCCTGTACGGGCTGATGCTGAGAAGCGGCAATGACGCAGCGATGCTGATTGCTAAGAACGTTTTTGACGATTATGACCATTTCATCTACATGATGAACGAAACGGCCAAGAAAATCGGCATGACATCCTCCTCCTTTTCCAATCCTTCCGGCCTTGATGAAGAAAACGGCAATTTTTCGACCTGCCGGGACATGGCCCTGCTTATGGCTTACTCCCTGGACAACAACCTCTTCCGGAAGATTGCGGGAACGAGGACCTACCGGATAACCACTCAAAACGGTATCGTCATCGACTGCTACAATAAACACCATCTCCTCCATTCCCTTGATTATGTGACCGCCGGGAAGACGGGTTATACCACCAAGGCAAAGAGGACCTTGGTCACGAGCGCCAAAAAAGACGACATGGAACTGATCGCGGTCACCATGAACAGCAACAACGATGATTTCTCCGTCCACCGCGAACTCTTCAATTACGGGTTCGCCAATTACCGGATGTTTTTGGTTTTGAAAAGGCAGATCATCAAAGTCAACGATTCGCTTTACACCGCGACCCCGGTCATTCTTGAAGACATCAAATATCCGGTTCTGGAAACCGAAAAAGTCGCCTGCACAATCAAACTTCTGAAAAAACCGGGATCCAAGCTCATCATCGGCCAGGCCGTGATCACCGTCGACGGTAAACCCGTCAAAACCGTCGACATTTACAGGTACTACTGATGGGGAAGGTCTGGGCCGCGCTCGTCGCGTTTTGCATCATCTACGGATTGCTGCACGGGAGGGCGGAAGCGATGCTTGCCGGGCTCCTGGAGGTTCCGAACCGGACTTTAGGGACTTTGCTGCAAATCGGCGGCCTGATCGTCTTCTACAACGGCCTTCTGGAAATAGCGGTAAAAAGCGGGCTTGTGGAAAAGCTGGCGAAAAGGTCGGCGTTCCTGATTGGAAAAATTTTTCCGAAGCTTCCGGAGAAAAGCCCGGCGCGGGAGCACATCGCCGTCGCTTTGGTCGCCAATCTTCTGGGACTGGGGGCCGCGGGGACTCCGAGCGCGATCAAAGCCTTGAAGGCGCTGAAAGAAGGAAGCGAGGGCTTGACCTCGGAAATGCTGAAATTCCTGCTCTTGAACGTCGCCTGTTTCACGGTCTTTCCGGCGACGGTTTTGAGCATCCGGAAGGCGTTCTTTGCGGAAATGAATCTGGTACTGCTCCCTTTTTTTGTTCTGGGCTCCTTCCTGCTCTCCCTCCTTGCCCTCCTTTTTTCGCACGGAGGCGGACATGACCGCTGACCTGCTCATCGTCGCCTTCGCGCTCGCCATCGTCCTTTACGGTCTTTTTAAACGGGTCAATTGTTTCGAGGCCTTCGTCTCGGGAGTCCGGGAAGGGACGGCGACGGTCGTGAACATGTTTTCCTATTTGCTGGCCTTCGTTCTGCTCGTAAGCCTGTTAGAGAACTGCGGTATCGTCCGGGACGTGGTGAAACTGTTCGGAAGCCGCGGTTTTTCCCCCCTCGTTCTCGTCCAGGTGCTGTTCCGGCCCTTTTCCGCCGCCTCGTCCTATGCCCTGATGCTGGAAGTGTACCGGAATGAAGGCCCCGACAGTTTTTCCTCCCTCCTTTCCACATTCATCCACGGCATCAGCGACGCCTCCGTCTTCATCATCGTTTTTTACTGCGGCGCCGCCGGCATAAAAAAATACAACAAAGCTCTTCTTTACGGCCTTTTGCTCAATCTGATTGGATTCCTGCTCGCGTTTCTTTTCACCTGGCTGCTCGCCTGACTTGTTTTTTTGAGAAAATGAGATATAATAATAGAAAACGCAAAGGTGTCAATATGGAAAGATTGCAGAAAGTGATTGCAAAAAGCGGATATTGTTCAAGGAGAAAAGCGGAGGAATTGATCGCGGCCGGAAGGGTCGCCGTGAACGGAAAAACGATCACGGAATTGGGCGTGAAGGTTTCGACGGAAGATAGGATTACCGTCGACGGAAAACCCCTGCTTCCGGAAGAAGAGAAGATCTACCTCCTGATGAACAAACCGCGGAACATCATCGTCTCCACCCAAGACGACAAGGGCAGGAAGACCGTAATTGACCTCCTGCCGGAAAAATACAGGGGGTACAGGCTTTTCCCCGTCGGCCGCCTGGACTATGACGCCAAGGGAGTGCTCCTGATTACGAATGACGGGGATTTCATGAACCACCTTGTCGGGCCGAAATCCAACGTGGAGAAGGAATACCTGGTCAGGCTCGAAGGAATCCCGTCCAGGCAGGATCTGAAAAAACTTGAGGCGGGAATCCAACTCGGGGATTACAGGACCCTTCCCTGCCTGGCCTACCTGAAAAAGGCGGACAAGAAGGCCAATTCTTCCTTGGCCGGCATCATCCTCAAAGAAGGGAAATACCACCAGGTCAAGGAGATGTTCGCCGCGCTCGGTTTTCCCGTGAAACGCTTGACGCGGATCCGCTTCGGGGATTTGACCGCGGAAGGCCTTAAAAGCGGGGAAGTGCGGGAATTGAAGCCCCACGAAATCAAAAGGTTTTATGTGAAGAGTTTGGAAAAATAAAAACTTTTCAGAAATATTTGAATTCTTTTCAACTGTATGGTATAATAGGGAAGTAAAATTTAGAGGTATTGTATGAACTGGCGTATTGCGATTGACGGCCCTGCAGGTGCAGGTAAAAGTACAATTTCAAAAAAAGTCGCGGAAATACTTGGATTTGAATACATCGACACCGGTGCGATGTACCGTGCCGTTACCCTGAAGGCTTTGGCGCTTAATATCAACTTGCATGACGAAGAAGAATACAAGTTTCTCGAAGAAACCAGAATCGATTTTCGGAATCAACGTTTATTTTTAGATGATAAAGACGTTTCTGATGAGATCAGAAGCCTGGAGGTCTCGAACAATGTTTCGCTAGTTTCCAGTTTCGGTTATGTTCGCGAGAAAATGGTGAGTTTGCAGAGAGAACTCGCCAAAGACAAGAACGTCATCATGGACGGCCGCGACATCGGAACCGTCGTCCTTCCGGATGCCGAGCTCAAGATTTTTTTGAACGCTGACATTACGGAAAGAGCCCGGCGCAGGCTGAAAGAAAGGCTGGAAAACAACCTGCCGACCCAGACCCTGGAAGAGACGATTGAGGAAATTAAGGAACGCGACCGGAAGGACAGCAATCGTGAAATCAGTCCTTTGCAGAAGGCCGCAGACGCAATCGAGATCGATACATCTAAATTGAATGTTGATGAAGTGGTTGAAGAAATCATAAAGTTAGTGGTGGAAAGAGGTTACAAAATGGAGAACTTAGAGAAAGACAAGATTTTAGAAAACGAAGAAACAAAAACTGAAGAAATGCAAGCGGAAGAAAGGCCCGAGGAAGCCGTAACGGCCGAAGAGCCGGCTGTCGAACCCGTTTCCGAAGCGAAGGAAGCGGAAGAATCTGCTCAAGCAGCCGCTCCCGAAGCGGAAGCGGAAAAAGAACCTGAAGCGGAAGAAGGAGAAGAGGACGAAGTCGATTACGAAGACGATGAAGAGTCCGCGGAAGCGGAAGCTCCGGAAGACGCTGACGATGAAAACGCGGCGAAACCGGAAAAGTCCAAATACCGCGAGCTTCAGGTGGTTGAAGGGACGGTTGTAGAAGTCCTGGAAGCGCGTCCCGAAGAAAAGCGCGGCAACAGAGTCATCAAGGCCAAGAAGGAAAGAGTCCTGATTCGTCTCGACGACGGCCAGGAAGGCTACCTTTTCAGAAGGGATACCGCGGACATCAAGGATGATGAGGAATTGTTCGATCTCTTCATGGAAGGCGATCGCGTCCAAGTTGTCATCAAAAAGATATATCCCGACGGCGGAAAATTCTTGTTCTCGACCGTTCTTTTGAAGATGCGGAATGAACTCAAAAAGTTCGACGAAGTCATCAAGAACCACGGCACCATCACTGCCAAAGTCGTAAAAGAATTGAGCGTCGGTTATCTCCTCAGACATGGAGAATACTCCTGCCTGCTTCCGTCGACCCAGGTAGCGGTTCCGGAAGAGGAAAGAGCCAATTTCATCGGTTCGGAAATCGAAGTGGCTCCGATCAGAATCGATTACGGACGCATCAGACTGATCGTCTCGCAAACCGTCGCCAACGCCATCAAGCGGCGCCGGGAAAAGCGCGCCTTCCTTGAAAATGTCCAAGTCGGACAAGTTTTTGAAGGCGTCGTCAAGAACATCGAATCCTACGGCGCGTTCGTGGAGATCGCCCCGGGAGTCGAGGGCCTGCTCCACATTTCCGAACTTGACCATCGGCGCGTGAACAAGGTCGAGAAGGTCCTCAACATCGGCGACGTCGTCAAAGTCCAGGTCATCAAGGTCAACGATGAGCATGTCGGGCTTTCGCGTAAGGCGCTCCTTCCCAACCATTGGGCCGATTACATCGCCGACAAAACCGTCGGAACGGTTGTTGAAGGCGAAATCACCGAAATCAACAACGCCGGAGTCGTGGTGCAGCTTGCGGAAGAAGTATCCGGATTCCTTCCCAGAAGCGAATTCGCTTATGAGCGGGACGTATACATCACCGATTTCGTGGCCGTAGGCGACAAGATCCAGGCCAAAATCATCGAAATCGATCCGCAGAAGAAGAGAATCATCCTTTCGCGGAAACAACTTACGGATAATCCTTGGGAGAAACTCGACCTCCAACTCAACGATCTGGTTGAGGTAACCGTAACCAAGGAACTCAAGGACGGCTACAAGGTTTCCCTGAACGGCGCGCTCGGATATCTCCCCAAGAGGAGCGTCGCTCCCAATGAGAAAATCTCCGAAGGCGATGTCGTCGAAGCCCGGGTCCGGGTGTTCGATCCTCAGAAGACACGCCTGGTCGTGAGCATGCGTCAGGAAAGACCCCAGCGCGAAGTCTACGGGAAATACCAAAACGCCGAACCTCAGGAAAAGCTCACCTCCACATTCGGCAGCATCCTTGAAGAACAACTGAAAGGCTTAAAGAAATAACCTATGCGCGGAGTAGTTGCTATAGTAGGTCGGCCCAATGTCGGCAAGTCCAGCCTGTTCAACCGGATTGTTGGAGAGAGAATTTCCATAACAGATGATGCCAGCGGAATCACCCGGGACCGAATCTATAGTAAAACTACATGGCTTGACCAAGAATTCAGAATAATTGATACCGGAGGGATCATCTTAAAAGATGAGCCCTTTTCTAAAGAAATCAGGGCTCAGGCGGAACTTGCCATCAACGAAGCCGACGTCATCATCTTCGTCGTTGACGTGCGGACTGGCATCACCCATGAGGACGAAGACGTCGCCACGATTCTCCAAAAATCTGGGAAACCGGTCCTGATCGCTGCGAACAAGGTCGACGACAACAGTTTCCTTCCCTTCATTTACGAATTCTACAGTCTCGGTTTCTCTGAAATCTTTCCGGTTTCCTCGCTGCACGGAATCGGCGTCGGCGACCTTCTGGACCGCGTGATCGCCCTGCTTCCGGAAAAGAAGAAAAAAGCAGAAGAGGAAGCACGGATCCGCTTCTGCCTGATCGGTCAGCAGAATGTCGGAAAATCGACCCTGGCGAACGCGATTATCGGCGAGGAACGGGTCATCGTGAGCAACATTCCGGGGACGACGCGGGACGCGATCGACACCCAGGTCACCCGGAACGGAAAGAAATACACCGTCATCGACACCGCCGGCATCAGGAAACAGGGAAGGATCTATGAGAATGCGGAAAAGTATGCGGTATTGCGGGCTCTTTCGGCTCTTGAACGTTCCGACATTGCCGTGCTCCTTCTTGACGGGATCCGGGAAATCACCGAACAGGACAAAAGGATCGCCGGCTACGCCCGCGATTACAACCGGGCGATGATCATCGCGGTCAACAAGTGGGACCTTGTGGAGAAGGACCAAAAGACGATGAAGGAATTCGAAGAGCGGATCCGGAAAGAATTCGTCTTCCTGGATTTCGCCCCGGTCGTCTTCCTTTCCGCAAAACTCCACCAGCGGGTGCACACTTTGTTCGAAGCAATCGACCGTGTCTACGAAGCCTTCGCGCGCCGCGTTCCGACCCACATTTTGAATGACATCCTCCTGGACGCCTTCCTTTTGAACCAGCCCCCGCTCTACAACGGCGGCCGGCTCAAATTCACCTATGCGACCCAAGAAGGAACGATGCCTCCCTCCTTCGTCCTTTTCGTGAACGATGAAAAGTTCGTCCATTTTTCGTATCAGCGTTATCTGGAAAACCGCATCCGCGAAAATTTCGATTTCACGGGTACGCCCCTGAAGTTCATTTTCCGGAAGAAGGAGTAGAAGATGGAGAAACTTTCGATCATCGGGGCGGGCAGCTGGGGAAGTGCGCTCGGCAAAATCGCCGGCGACAACGGCCACCAGGTCATGCTGTATGACCGTTCCCCGGCAATCGTTTCTGAAATCAACGAACAGCACACCAACAAAGCGAAATTACCAGTCGGTCGCCTGAACGAAAATGTCCGGGCGACCGTTGATTTAAGGGCGGCGGTTGCCTTCGGCGACATCATCCTCCTGGCGGTTCCGACCGCGGTGATCCGGGAGGTGTTGAAAGAGATAAACCTTGTGATCGAAGAGCCGAAACTTTTCGTGAATGCGAGCAAGGGTTTGGAACCCGGGACTTTTAAACGGGTTTCCGAAATAGTTTCGGAAGAGATTGACAAGAACTTCCTCGCGGGTTTCGTCGCCCTGAGCGGACCGAGCCATGCCGAGGAAGTGATCCTGGGGATGCTCACGCTTGTTGCGGCCGCGAGCCCCAAACTTGAAGACGCCCGGAGAATCCAAAAAGTTTTTTCCAACCAGAGCTATTTCCGCGTCTATACCCTCTCCGATCTCCTCGGAGTCGAAGTCTGCGGCGCCCTCAAGAACATCATCGCCCTCGCTTCCGGAATCATCGCCGGACTTGGTTACGGAGACAACACCCGCGCCGCCCTGGTCACCAGGGGGCTTGTGGAGATCAAGCGGATCGCCTGCAGCCTGGGCGCGGAAGAGAAGACCGTATTCGGACTTGCGGGATTGGGCGACCTCGTTGTGACATGCACGAGCGGTCACAGCCGGAACTACCAAGCCGGTTTCAAAATCGGCAACGGAAAGGATCTGAACCAGGCGCTCGCGGAAATGACGATGGTTGTGGAAGGGGCGAGGACGGCCGTCGCAGCCTGGCAACTGATAAAAGAACGGGAAATTTACGCTCCCATCATCGAGGCGGTTTATGACATCATCTACCGCAGGCAGGATCCCCGGGAAAGGATCGCACTGCTCATGAAAAACGATTTGAAGGAAGAGACAATCTAGCGGGTTTGACGCCCGCTTTTTTGTTTAGATTTTATAGGAAAATTCCTTCATATATGGTATAATCAGGCTAGCGGAGGTTTCATATGGACAGAATCGATCTGAATGAACTCAATGATGTGATTGCGCTCGCCAATAATGAAATGATCCTCGAGAGTTTTGCCGGTTTTGAAATCGTCGAACCCAAAGGCAAAGGCTTTTTCACCATCACCAACAAACGCCTTATATTCCATGCCACATATAAGGGAAATCTCTCCTCTTCGGTGGCGATTCGCGAATGCGCCTTGGAAAATGTCGGAGTGATATCCAGCGAATACGGAAAAAGGGCCCACAAACTGCAAAGGGCGATCGGAATCATCATCCTTTTCCTCGGCCTGGCGCTGCTGGGTTACGGAATCGCGGGAAGGTTCTCGTCCTCCCTGCCGTTGGGGAACCTGGGGCTTCCTGTGGGCGGCGGAGTGTTTCTCATCGGTTTGATCGTCATGCTCACTTCCAAACGGAAGATGTTTTCCCTGGAAATCTGCACGCGGACTCCGCAGACGAGTTTTGTAACTTTCATGAGTGATTTCTTCCAATCCCCGACGAAGGGTAAGATAAAAATCAAGCCGACCAAGGAGACCCAACTTTTGATCAAGGAACTCGGAAAGCACGTCATCGAGGCAAGAAACAGATTGTGATGCGGGAAACCGCATTTTTTATGCAATTATCCCGGCTTCCGTCATATAATTCAATGAGGTGGTTTGATGAACTTAGGTAAGATAATCGATCTGATGGCGGAAAACAACATCAATCCGGAGCAGATTTTCGCTTTGGTCGAAAGGATCCAGAACTCAGATTTGAAGGATGAAAGGAATTTGCGGGAGATAATTGCGGAAGTGAGCAGAATCGCCGGGAAAAAGCTGGACAAACAGAAAGAAGAGCAACTGATAAAGAAACTCGTGAACGAAGGCGTCGACGAAGACTTGTTCGAAATGCTTTAATTGCGGGTATATTTTGGCTTTCCTCCGAATATGATTTATTAGAATTTTAGAGGAAAAGGTGAGGAAAAGCATGAACGATATCATCCGTAATGTAGTCTATAGAACAAACGGGGAAATGTTTATCGGAGTCGTCGGATCCGTCAGAAGCGGGAAGTCCCTTTTCATCCGCAGATTCATCGAGAAAAAGGTGTTGCCCTTTGTTTCGCCGGAATTGAGGAACGAAATAATCGATGACCTGCCGCAGAGCGCGGAAGGCCGGACGATCATGACCGTGGAGCCGAAATTCGTTCCCGCGAATCCCGCCAACATCAAAGTCGCCGGCGACCTGAATTTGAGCGTGCGGCTCGTCGACTGCGTCGGTTACATCATTCCCAGCGCCAAAGGATACATGAACGAGGATCAAAGCCCGCGCCTCGTGCGGACGCCCTGGTTCAGCGAGAACATCCCCTTTGAGGAAGCCGCGAGTATCGGCACGAAGAAGGTCATCGAGAACCATACGAACATCGGCATCATGGTCACCTCCGACGGAAGCTTTGGCGAATTCAAACGCTCCGATTACGAGGATGTGGAAGAGCGGCTCGTCGCGGAATTGAAAAACTACGGGAAACCTTTTGTCATCGTCCTCAATACTGCGGAAGCGAACGGGGCGGGGGCGAAGCGACTCGCTGAGGATTTGAGCGCGAAATACGAGGTCGGAGTCCTGCCCATCGACGTCATGAACATGAGCGATGCTGACATCGACAGGATCCTCAAGGAAGCTTTGAACGAATTCGACATCTCCAAGCTCGACATCCGAATTCCCAACTGGCTTTCCGTCTTGGAGGACGAACATCCCGTGAAGAAACAGTTCAACGAAGTGATCGGAAACGTCACGGGTGAGTTTCGGAAATTCAAGCATGCGGAAATGATTAGGGAGAAGCTTGCGGAATGCCCGCTGTTTGAGTCCGTCAACATTACCAGCCTGGACAGCGGAACCGGGGAAGTTGTAATCGAGATTTCTTGCAGCGATGAACTATACAACGGAATCGTGGAGGAGATCATTGGTGACGCTATCAATGACCGCGGGAAGTTCATCGAACTGCTTCAGTCTTCGAAACAGGCGAAACGAATCTTCGACCAATACAAAACGGCTTTGGACCAAGTGAAGGCGACCGGTTACGGAATCGCCTGCCCCTCGGTCGAAGAGATGGTCCTTGATTCCCCACAGATTATCCGCCAAGGAAGCCGCTACGGAATCAGGCTCCGGGCGCTCGCTCCGTCAATCCACATGGTTAAGGTCGATGTGGAGTCCTGCTTCGAGCCGATCATCGGCAGCGAAGAACAGTCGAAACAACTGCTGGATAAGATCATGAAAGATTATGAAACCGAGCCCGCCGGGATTTGGAATTCCGAAATCTTCGGCCGCAAGCTGAGCGAGGTTGTGAACGACGGCATTCGCGCCAAACTTTTCCTGCTCCCGGAGAATGTCCAGTACAAATTCCGCGAAACCCTGGAAAAAGTCGTGAACAAAGGCCGGGGCGGCATCATCGTCTTCATACTCTGAAAAAGTATTTTCACCCGAAGATACTTTTTTTTACATTTTTCCCGTTCCTTCTTGAGAAAAAAAACTTGAAATGATATACTTTAAAAGGGATGCAGGAGAATGGAAAAGAAAATTTTTCTTGAAAAAATCAAAGCAAAAACGGGGATACCCAAGGTTCACTGCGAGAAAGTTGTAAACGAGTTCCTTTCCGTTTTGAAAGAAGAATTGGCTTGCCGGGGTAAGATGAACATCAGCGGCTTCGGCACTTTTTCGGTGAAAAAGACCAAACCTCATTCCTTTTTCAGCCCCGTCGACGGGCGGACAATCAAAACCCAAGGAATCACCAAAATCTACTTTTCCGCAAGCAAACAACTTTTGAAACAATTATCGGGGGACGAGTCATGGAAACACTCAGAAGACAGTACGCAGACATCGGAAGCGGCGATTCAAAAGACATCTTTGAAGCGGTCCTGAAGAACGACTGCAAATTCATTTTCCGCTATATGGATGAAGGGGGCGACCTGAACATCATCGACGAGCGGAAGGAGACCCTGCTCCACAAGGCAAGCAGGAACAATTATTTCGAAGTCGTCGACGTTTTGATCAAAGCCGGTCTGGATGTCAATGCCCAGAACAGGTACGGGGACACCCCGCTCCACCTTGCGGTTCAGTTCCGGAACGCCTATGTCGTCTACAGGCTCCTTTTTGAAGGGGCGAACGTCAACCTGCAGAACCATAAGAAAGTGACTCCCCTCCACATCGCCGCCGCCCGAGGAAACATCGAAATCCTGAACATCCTTCTGGACAACAAGGCCAAGTTCAATCTGGCGGATGAAAACGGAGCGAAGGCAATCCATTACGGCGTGAAATCGGGCAAGGACTCAATCATCCGCCATCTTTTGAACAATGGCGCCAGCCTTAACGACTGCGACGACAGGAAGAACACCGTGCTGCACTACGCCTGCGACAAAGGCGACGACGCATTGGTCGCTTTCATCCTCCGGCATCTCACGGTCAACGATTCCCGGAACATCTATCTGGAGACTCCCCTCCACATTGCCGCGGAGAAGTGCTCTCTGGAAACGGTGAAGCTCCTTTTAAACAACGGCTACAATCCCCTCGCCCTGAACCGGAACGGACAGACACCCGCGGATGTCGCGAAAGCGAAGGGCAGGGGGGAGATTGCGGAATTCCTGACGCAGTACTTGCGGAGCGAGGATTACAAGGAGAAGTTCGCCAAGTATCCCCTGCATCGCGCCGCCTGCAACAACCAATACGAAGTCCTCGTCCAGATGCTCGATTCCTCCCAGATCAACGAATTCGACTTTTTCGGGAAATCCCTGATGTACTACGCCGTGAACATCGGCTCCCTGAAAATGGTGGATTATTTGTGGAAGCGGGGGGCGCGGATTAATTCCGTTGACGAATTCAGACAATCCGCCCTCTTGATCGCTATCTACAACGAGGACCTGCCCATGATTGAATACCTTCTGAAGAAGAATGCGAACGTGAGCGAGATCTTCTATGGGCGCAGCTATCTCTACCGCGCGGTCCTGAGGAACAATTACGAACTGGCGAAAATGCTGATCGATTACGGGGCGAACGTGAACGAAATCGATTCGCGCCACCGGACGATCTACTCCTACGCCCTCGAATTCGCCAGCGACGAGATCATCGAACTCTTGGTCGAAAAGAAAGCCTCACTCGTATGAGGCTTTTTGTTATAAATGGCTTTCCTTTTCATAAAATGATGTATGAGGAAATTGATTGTCCTGGCGAGCCTTCTCATCTTCGTTTTTCTGGTCCTGTTCATCGTTTCCAAACCGCATCCGGCCGAACTTCCGGTCGAATTCGTTTCCGAACTGGAAGGAGAAAAAAATGAAGTGTTGACCGTCTGCGTGCTGAGGGAGGACGGTAAACTGGTGCTGATCGATGTGGAAAAGCGGAACGAAGAGAACGTCTATCTTTACGCCCTGAAACTTTACGATCATTACCGGAACAGTCTTCCTCCGAAGTATACGACTCCGCTCAAAGGCAACTTCGAGGTGAAGAAACTGGAGAAAAAGGGCAGGACGGTTTCAATCGAATTGGATTTCCTGTTTTTGGAGGAGAACCTCAAATCCTTCCTCACCGCCCTGATGTGGACCTACCAGCAGTTGGGAATCGATTCTGTCAACGTCAAGGCGGGCAGGGAAGAATTCAAATTGGAGAAGAACGAAACCGTCAACATCATGCGCGAATCCCTGAAACCGACCCGGAAACAGACCATCCAATTCTGGGAAGGGGAAGCGATTCTTCCTGTCACCTATTACCACGAAATGGATGAAACCGCCTTTTTAATCGAAAAATTCCTTGAAAGGTTTCCCGAAGTGAGTTACACTTTTTCCGACCATGCCGGTTTTTTGATTCTTGAGATAATTGATCCCCGCTTCGAAATCACCACCATTACGATTGAAAACCTCGCCTTCAATCTCGAGAACCTGGGACTTTACCGAGATATTGTCATTCTCAAAAACGGGATATTGGTCTACAACAATTAGGAATACCGCTTGCAATTTGCTTTTTCTTGTATTATTATAATAAAGGGACGTGGTAAACTTGGAACTATTATTCGCTTCACAAAATCAAGGCAAACTTTCTGAAGTAAGAAAAATTTTGCAGGACATAAAGGTGATTTGCCTGAAGGATTTGGGCGATGACAGCGAAGTGGAAGAGACCGGAAACACATTCCGGGAGAACGCCTATCTAAAGGCCGAGCATTTTTATGAAAAGTACGGAAAACCGGTGTTCGCGGATGACTCGGGCTTGGTCGTTCCCGCTTTGAACGGGGAGCCGGGCGTCAGATCCGCTCGTTACGCGGACGAGCATGGGAATTATGCGAAGAACAACCTCCTGCTGCTTGAAAAAATGCAAGAGGTCAAGGACCGCTCCGCCTACTTCCTCACCGTGGTCTGCTTCATCGACGAGTCCGGTGAGGTCCACTTTTTTGAAGGGCGACTCGATGGGGAAATCGCCAGGGAACCCAAAGGGAGGAACGGCTTCGGATATGACCCGCTGTTTTATATGCCGGAATACGGCATGACGCTCGCGGAGATGGAGCCCGAGCTGAAGAACCGCATCTCCCATAGATATAAAGCGCTTCACTTATTATCGGAACATCTAAAAGAAAGAAGTGAACATAAGATGGAAAAACAGGTTATTGCTGACGTACAAAGGATAATGAAGACCGAAAACGTGCATGTGCTCGAAAGGCTGATGGGCGGTATGAGCAACTACACCTATGTCGTTTCGGTTAACTCCAAAAAATACACCTACAGGATACCTGGCGAGTACGGGGAAGTCTTCGTGGACAGGCACCAGGAATTGGAGAACATCAGGAAAGCGGAATCCCTGGGAATAACCAACCGCACGGTCTATTTCAATCTGAAGGAAGGCACCAAACTCGCGGAGTATGTTGAAGGGAAGCCCCTTTCTACAATCCAGGACTATCCCTATCCCCAGGTAGCGGAACTTTTGCGGAAGATCCACAATTCGGGACTCGAAGCGGCGAGCGACTACCAACCTTTCCAAAGGCTGAAGAGTTACGAACTGCTTCTGAAGGAACTGGGATTCGTCCATTCCTTCCGCTATCTGAAGACGCGGGCCAACTTCAACCAATACCAGGAATATTTGGAAAGCCAGAAGAAAGTCTTCACACACGGGGACAGCCAGCCTTCGAATTTCATCTATGACGGAGAGCGCCTGTTCGTCGTCGACTTCGAGTTCACCGGGAACAACGACCCGATTTACGACATCGCCTGCTTCGCTAACATCCGCTACGAAGAAGGATTCAAACTCCTGCAGGTCTATTACGGAAATCCCAACGATGATGAGATAAGAAGGTTCAACCTCTGGCGTTGCTTCCAGTGCCTGCAATGGTATAACGTCGCGATGTTCAAGGAGCAGAAAGGTTTAAGCCGGACCCTCCACATCGATTTCATGAAGGTAGCGGAACACTATCTGGAACTCGCTGAATGGCTTTTGGAGAAGGTGCAGGGATGAAGATCATTCTTCTCGGTGATTCCACAATCCAAACCTACGGGGCGGACCGTTTTCCTCAGACGGGCTGGGGACAGGTTTTTCCCCGCTTCGTCAGGAAAGAGATTCCCGTTCTGAATTTCGGTAAGGGCGGGGCGAGTTCGAAAAGTTTCTATGAACAAGGTTATTTCGGAATCGCGAAGGCCTACATTGAGGCCGGCGATTTTGTTTTCATTCAATTCGGACACAACGACCAAAAACCGGAGGAATATCGGAGGACCGAACCTTACACGACCTATCAGGAATGCCTGAAACGGCTCATCGATGAAGCAAGGGAACTGAAGGCCCAGCCCCTCCTCCTTTCTTCTGTCTACCGGAGGCACTTCGATTCGGAAGGGCACTTGCTGGCGAATGTCCATGGTGAGTATCCCGTCGCCATGGAGAGCCTCGCGAAAAAAGAAGAGGTGCCTTTCATCGATGTCTGCCGCCTTTCCGCAGACTCCCTGCATAACCTTGGGGAGGAAGAATCGCGCAAACTCTACATGTTTTTCGGTCCGGGAATCCATCCCAATTATCCGGAGGGAAGCAGCGACAACACCCATCTTTCTTACCTGGGCGCCTTCTGGATCGCCGGGATGGTAGCGACGGAGTTGAAAACGCAGAACATTCTTACGGAATGCCTGATATGACCGCCATTGGCGGTTTTTTAAAACCTTGTTTGAAATTGGTTTTAAAAATCCCCCCTTTTCTTGTTTTAATTTCAAAGTTATGTTACCATCATTCTGGAAAAATAAGGAAGGAAGGTGGGTTAAGTGAAAGAAACAATGAAAGCTTTGGTCTACCATGGACCGGAAAAGATTTCATTGGATGAAGTCCCCGTCCCCAAACTCATCAAACCGGATGACGCAATCGTCCGTGTCACCACTTCAACAATCTGTGGAACCGACATCCACATCTGGCACGGAGGGATGCCGGAAGTGCAGCCCCCCAGAATTCTCGGGCATGAATTCTGCGGCGAGATTGTTGAAGTCGGGCCAGCGGTCCGGAACGTCAAAGTCGGGGACCGCGTCGCCGTATCCTGCGTCACGCAATGCGGCGAATGCTTTTACTGCAAACGGGGGACTTATTCGCACTGCGTAACCGGAAGCTGGATTTTCGGCTACATGATCGACGGCTGCCAGGCGGAATACGTCCGCGTCCCTCACGCCAATCTTGGCTGCCACATCATCCCCGAAAATCTGACCGACGAGGACGTCCTTTTTGTCGGTGACATCCTTTCCACCGGCTATTTCGGAGCCGAGAACGCGCGAATCGAACCCGGTTCCGTCGTCGCCGTCATGGGCAGCGGTCCCGTCGGTATGTGCGCGATGGCGACCGCGAGGCTCTTCGGACCTTCGAAAATCATCGCCGTCGACACCATCCAATCGCGGCTCGACTTCGTTGTGAAGCAGGGCTGGGCGGACATCGGCCTCAATCCGCAAGACTGCGACATCGTAGAGGAAATTAAAAAATTGAGCCACGGGCGAGGAGCGGACGCTTGCATCGAGGCCGTGGGCGTTACTCCGACTTTCAAATCCGCACTGGAGGCCGTGCGGCCCGGAGGGCGTGTCTCCGTCGTCGGAGTTTTCGAGAAGCCCTTCGAACTGGAGATGAACCGACTCTGGATCAAGAACATCACAATCAGCATGGGATTGGTGAACGCCAACCGTATCCCCGAACTGATCGACCTGATTTCCGCGGGGAAACTCGACATGACACCCTTGATCACCCACAGGGCGCCATTGGAGGACATCCTTAAAGGTTACGATGTTTTCGGCGGCAAGAAGGACAATGTCATTAAATGGGTGGTAACTTATTAAAAAGAAGAACAAGCGGGAGATATTTCCCGCTTGTTTATTTCCGGTAAAAACTCTGGACAATGGTACCCTATTATGGTATAATGAAGAAAACAAACGAAGTACGCATACACGAACGAGGTAAGATATGGCAGCCAACAAATCCGTTGAGAAAAGCATCAAAATCCTGGAGCTGATTTCCAAGTATCCGGAAGGGATTACGCTTGCGGAAATTTATAAGACTCTGAAATTGCCGAAGGCTACCGTTTTCGACATTCTCCAGGCTTTATACAAGGAAGACGCTGTCTACTACAAGGACCCGAAACTGAAAACATATGTTATCGGCTCGAAAATCTTTTCCATCGGGCAAGCCTACACGAAGAATTCCAACTTCATCAACTTTGCAAGCCAGGGACTTAAGGACTTCGCGGACAAGCACGAAATGACGACATTCGCCGCCAAACGCCTGGACGACAAAGTCATCTACATCTTCAAATATGAATCTCCGAAAACGCGGATTATCACCAACGATGTCGGGGTCCAGATGCCCCTTCACAAAAATCCACTGGGAATCGCTTTCCTATGCTTCCTGAGGGAGGAAAAGCGGGAGGCTTTGCTTAAGGAGATTAAGACCAAAGCCTTCAACAATCAAGAAACGGAAGAATACAAGAAACTCCTTCGGGACATCAAGCGTTTCCGCGACCTCGGCTATGTCTTCGATAACGGTGAGACCGAAGGCTACATCCGCCATCTCGCCGCGCCGGTTTACAATTTTGAAAACAAGGTCACCGGTGTGATCGGGGCTTCCGGTTTGATGAACGGCTTTGATGACGGGAAAATGAAAGCGCAGATCGACGAGTTTTTGAAAATCGCTGACTACATTTCCGAAAGACAAGGTTTCAAGAAAACCGAAAAGCTTTATTATTAGTTAGATTTTGGGGGAGGAAGCAATGAAAAGATTCAATGACAAGAACTTCATGCTTGAAAACAAAACCGCCAGAAGATTGTACAATGAATATGCCAAGGATTTGCCGATCATCGACTACCATTGCCATCTGAGTCCGAAGGAAATCTATGAGGACATCAGGTTCCGGGATCTGACGGAAGTATGGCTGAAAGGTGACCACTATAAATGGCGGGCGATGCGTGCTTATGGGATTGATGAGGAACGCATCACCGGGTCCGCTTCGAACCTCGAGAAATTCCAAGCCTGGGCGGAAGTCGTTCCCTACACAATCGGCAACCCACTATACCATTGGACCCACATGGAACTCAAAGCTTTCTTCGGAATCGAGGAAACTTTGTCTCCGAAAACGGCTGCGGGCATATATGAAAAAGCCAACCTCGCCCTGCAAACCCTTTCCGCAAGAAAACTCATGGAAAAATGCAATGTGGAAGTGGTGTGCACGACGGACGATCCGACCGATTCCCTGGAATACCATATGGCTCTGCAGGAAGAAGGGTACAAGATCAAAGTCTACCCCGCTTTCCGTCCCGACAAGGCTTTGAACATTGAACTTCCCTGGTTTCTTCCCTGGGTTGAGGCTTTGGAGAAAAGAGTCGGTTTCGAAATCAAGGATTTTGACACGCTGCTTCGGGCGCTTGCAGACAGGATCGAGTTTTTTGACGGCGTCGGCTGCCGGGTTTCGGATCACGCTTTGGACGTCGTTCTTTACTATGAGGGCACAAAAGAAGAAGCGGCGGCCGTCTTCCAAAAGAAACTCGAGGGAATGCCCTTGAGCGAAGTCGAAGTCGCGACCTATAAAACCTACCTTTTGAAATTCCTCGGAAAGAAATATTACGAAAAAGACTGGGTCCAACAGTACCACATCGGCGCGCTCCGCGACGTGAGCACGAAGATGCTGGAAAAACTCGGGCCGAACACTGGGTATGACGCAATCAATGACAGGAGTTTTTCGGAAAACCTGGCGAAGCTCCTGGATGATTTGGACAAGGAAAACTCGCTTCCGAAGACGATCGTCTACACCCTGAACCCCGCGGCCGATGACGTGGTCGCAGCGGTCGTCGGTTCCTTCCAGGAAAAGCATCCCGGAAAGATGCAGTTCGGGTCCGCATGGTGGTTCAACGACCACAGCACGGGCATGATGAAGCAGATGCTCGCTTTAAGCAACATCGGCCTCATCAGCAAATTCGTCGGGATGCTCACCGATTCCCGGAGTTTCCTTTCCTATCCGCGCCATGACTATTTCCGGCGGATCCTCTGCAATTACTTCGGAAACTTGATTGAAAACGGCGAATATCCGGCCGATTTGGAATTCGTCGGCAAGATTGTCCGGGACATCTGCTATTTCAACGCGAAAAAATATTTCCGGTTTTAAAAAAAGAGGGGCGACCCTCTTTTAAGCGAGTAGATTATCAAGCGTGTAATTCGCGGCTTCCTCGGGGGACAATTCCTTGGCGAAACTTACACGCTGGAATGACGAATCGTCCTCATAGCGGCAGTCCGCTTCATAAAAACGGCAGGTTTTCTCGCGCCCTGCTTCCCAGTTGTGGAAACCTTCCTCCTTGATGTGTTTGCCGTAGGTGCAGCCGATGAAGACCGCCTTGCCGTAATCGCGCCAAGGCCGGGCGAGATAGGTTTCGCCCTCGCCTGCAAAGACGCAGTTGAGGAAGGTGAACCCGTATTCCTGATCCTTCGGGGTCGAAGGCGCGGCCACATAACCTTTCCGGAGGGAAACGATCCGGCAGTCCGTGAAGACCGCGTTTGCGGAACCGAAGATGAAGTCCACATCTCCGATGATCGTTGAAGATTCGATCAAGACGCGGGCGTTTTCGATTCCCACGAGTTCATCTTCAGGAAGGGAACTGCGGTAACGCTCACGCAGATCCTCAGGCAGGGGTCCAAGGAACAAAGTGTCCTGATATGATTTGAGAAGGCAATTGCTGATTCTGATCCTATCCCCCAGTGTGTGCAAGGCAACCGCTTGTCCGAATATCTCTCCGGGACCGCTCGCATTTTCGACCGTGAGGTTCTTCAATTCAATGTCGTCGTGGGCGAGCATCAACGTGTATGTTCTGAATGTGCCGTACTCGTTTCCGGAATCATCGAGCTTCTTGGCATGATCAGCATAGACAATCACGGTTCTTTCCGGATCCAGACCATGGATTTTCACTGGTTTCTTGATTTTCAATTTTTCTTCGTATCTTCCCGGAAAGACGATGATTGTCCCGCCGTCATCCACGAGTTCGACCGCTTTGGATAACGTGTCTAATTTTGTGCCTTTCTTAACCACTACAGTTTTCATCCTCTCACCTCAACTTAATTATAACACAGTTTTTTCTTTGATTTCAATCACTTTTGAATTTTTGAATAAATTGCGGAAAGCATACGACTATGGAGTTAAAAACCCTATTTCTTTCGCCATTCACAGCAACTTTTGAAATCGAAAACGATTCTCCTTATTTCGTCCCTCATGCTTATGAGGTTCTTTTGGATGGGGAGAAGAAAATCGCCGGGGGAAGAAAGAACGTTTTTTCCCTTGAAGGGCTTACCTCGGACAAGGAGCATCATTTGTCCTTGAAAACGGAAAAGGAGGTCCTGGAGCTCAACTTCCGGACCCCAAAGGTGAATTACGTCCTGACCGTCAAGGATTTCGGAGCGAAAGGCGACGGGGAAACCGATGACACGCTGGCGATTCAAGCGGCAATCATGGCTTGTCCCCCTGACGGCGTGGTCTATTTCCCGAAAGGAAACTACAGGTTCAAGAACATTTTTTTGAAAAACGATCTGCAGATTTATCTTCCCCAAGGTTCCCGCCTCGTCGCTTCTCCCAACCGGGAAGACTATCCCGTCCTTCCGGGCGTGCTGAGGGGAAAGGACGGCGAAAGATTAATCGGGACCTGGGAAGGCAATCCCCTCGCCATCTATGCGAGTCCCCTGACGGGGCTGTATGCGGAAAGGGTGAGGATCTTCGGCGGCGGCGAAATCGACTGTTCCGCGAACCTCGGTCCCTGGTGGATGGCTCCGAAAAAGAAGTTCCTGGGTTTCCGGCCCAGGGGCATCTTCCTTAACCATTGCCGGGACGTCGAGCTCCAGGGCATCACCCTCAAGAACACGGCGAGCTGGGCGATTCATCCCTTCTATTCCGCCGAATTGGGATTCTACGACCTGAAAATTTTCAATCCCCATGACGCTCCGAACACCGACGGACTAAATCCGGAATCCTCGCAAAACATCAAAATCATCGGCGTCCACTTTTCCGTGGGAGACGATTGCATCGCCATCAAATCCGGAAAGATTTACATGGCGAGGAAACATCTTCGTCCCACGGCGAACCTCCTCATCAGGAACTGCCTGATGGAACGGGGGCACGGTGCGGTCGTCTTCGGAAGCGAAATCAGCGGCGGCGCGGAAAACGTCACTGTCAGCAAGTGCGTCTTCCGGGAAACCGACCGGGGACTCCGCATCAAGACAAGAAGGGGACGCGGAAACCGGCCGATCAACAACATCGTCTTCAAAAACATCCGGATGGAAGGGGTCGAGAATGCCCTCGTCATCAACATGTTCTACAACTGCGACCCCGACGGAAAGACGGAATACGTCTATTCCAAAAATCCTCTGCCGGTGGACGAACGGACTCCCGTCCTGGGCAGTTTCCGCTTCCAGGACATCAGCGCGGAGAACACGAAGGTCAGCGCCGGATATTTCTACGGTCTTCCTGAGTCCCCCATCCAGGAAATCAGTTTGGAAAACATCAGGGTGGACTATTCGGAGGAAGAGGTCTGGGGAAAACCGGCAATGATGAGTTTCATTGAAGATCATTCGAAACTCGGGTTCTATTTCAACAACGTCGCCTGCGTGAAGGTTAAAAACGTCACGCTCGCAGGTCAAAGAGGCGAAGAATTCATTTTTGAAAATGTCCGTGACATAGATAAAAACTAGGAGGTAATTCTTTATGGACAAACTTTTCAGACTTGACAACAAAGTCGCATTGATCACCGGCGCTTCCTACGGCATCGGATTCGCGATTGCGAAAGGATTGTACGCCGCAGGAGCGAAGATTGCTTTCAACGACATCAACCAGGAACTTGTGGACAAGGGGCTTAAAGCCTATGAAGAAGAAGGCATTCCCGTCAAGGGTTATGTCTGCGACGTCACCGACGAAAAGCAGGTTCAGGTGATGGTGAAGAAAATCGAAGAAGATTTGGGGACGATTGACATCCTTGTGAATAACGCCGGAATCATCAAGCGGATCCCGATGGTCGAAATGGAAGCGACAGATTTCCGGAAGGTGATCGACATCGATTTGGTCGGACCGTTCATCGTGTCGAAGGCGGTCATCCCGGGAATGATCAAGAAAGGCGGCGGAAAGATTATCAACATCTGCTCAATGATGAGCGAACTCGGAAGGGAGACGGTCGCCGCTTATGCTTCCGCAAAAGGCGGACTGAAGATGCTCACTAAGAACATCGCTTCCGAATACGGCGCCTACAACATCCAATGCAACGGCTTGGGTCCGGGCTACATCGAAACGCCGCAGACGGCGCCCCTCCGGACTCCGGGACATCCCTTCAATGATTTCATCATCTCAAAAACACCGGCAGCGCGTTGGGGGCGGACTGATGACCTTGTCGGACCGGCGGTCTTCCTGGCTTCGCCGGCGTCGGATTTCGTGAACGGCCACATCCTTTATGTGGACGGAGGAATCCTCGCTTACATCGGAAAACAACCATGAGAAAAAGGGACCTTGGGTTTGCCAAGATCCCTTTTGTTATTAACAGTGCCTGCGGCCATCTGCGAAGAGGATGATTAAGGCTACGATCACGGCGATGAGAATGAAGAGCAGGAAAATGACGACCAAAGCGATGACAAAGATGTTTCCGGGTCCAAGGCCGAGGCTGAAGGGGACCAGAATCGCCAGCCCGAGAACGCCGCTAAGAAGCATGAACCCGAGGAAAAGAATTGCCGACCTTATAATTTCACCCCCTTTCTAACTAGGAGCACTATAATATATTCGCGTTTCCGACAATGGAATCGGTATTCATCCAGATTAAAAAACCCGGTTTCCCGGATTCATTCCAACAGTTCGCTGTAGGCAAGGATGAAGGGTGCGACCCCCTTCACTTCGTCGCTTTTGATTCTTTCGGAAAGATAATAGGCGATGGAGCCATCCCGGCGTTCGTTGTCCAAGCCGGCAACTTCGCAGATTCCTCCGAGATGGTAGCCTTCATCATCCCGGTAGAAGTAGCGCTCCAAGGTTTCGGAAAAGATTTCTTTTCCTTTTTCTTTAAATTCTTCCCCAAGCAGTCCGAGGCGGACGCCTTTCAGGTAGGCGTAGCAGAGCATCATCGTTCCGCTCGTCTCCAGATAATTCCCCTCTACATCCGGTCTGTCGACGATCTGGTACCACATACCCCGGCGGTAGGGTTCGACGCCTGCGATCAGTTCCCTGAACATGTGTGCGATTTTCTCGTTTTTCCAAAGGGAAAGAATCTCAACGAGCGCCATCGCGAGCCAGCCAACCGACCTGGACCAAACGTTCGGACTCCTGCCGGTAAGCTTATCCGCCCATTGCATCACCTTTTTCTCATCGTAGGCGTGCCGGTAGAGTTTCCTTTCCTCATCAAAAAGGTACTTCCGGACGTTTTCTAACTGGGAATCGATGTCCTTCAGGGTCTCCGGATTTCCGAATTTCAAGGCGTATTTGGTGAAGAAGACAAGTCCCATGTAGATTCCGTCCAGCCAGACCTGGAAGGGATAACGTTTCTTGTGCCAGAAATTGCCTTCAGCGGTCCGCGGATGATTTTCCAGCTGCCGGCGGAGTTCCTCGATGGCGAGGCGGTACTTTTCTTCACCCGTTTCCTCATAAACGGAAAAGAGGGCGATTCCCGGGGCGATGTGGTCGATGTTGTACTCTTCGGGGCTATAGTTTTTTATCACGCCTTCCGCCGATATCATTTCCTCGTAATACCTTTTTACAAATTCCCAATACTTTTTCCGACCCGTTTTCTTGAAAAGGGTGAAAAGGGCGTTCATCAAGATTCCGTCTTCATAGCACCAGACCCCGCCTTTGTAAGGGCGGAAACGTTCCATGTATTGCTTAATGTATTCTTCAATCATGATGGATACCTTTCCTTCAATTTTTCTTTCCATTCTTTAAATAGATCATTATCAAAATCGGTTTTTGGTATCAATTCCAAGAATTCTGGGCCAAGATAGTTGTAATAGAGCGATGGCAGGAGGACGAGCGCGGGGTCTACATCCATTTCGGTTTTGAAACCGAGCATCACTTCCCCGAGCAAATCGCAAAGCCTCCTGAACTCATCATAAAGCATCTCGTCCCAAACCTCCAGGGCCAGGAAGCAGGCTTGAAGATAGGGAACGCTTTGTTCTTTTCGGGTGATGAATTCCTGCAGGAGTCCGCCGATGTTCTCGTAATTCCGGAAAAGGCGGAGATACCCGAAGAGGAAGGGAAATTTGATCAGTGAGTCGGAATCCTTCAGTGTCCGGTAGACTTCCTCCAGTTTTTCCTTCAATTCAGGCTCCGGCCTTTCCGCATATCTCCTCAAATCGATGAAGGCGCAGGCGGGGACTTCCTGTCCCAACCTGTTTCGCAAATAATCCCTAAAAAGGTCCATTCATACTTCCTCCAATCCGCGGATGAATTCCCGGCTCGGAGCGATGTCCTTGCCGGTGATGCCTTCGAAGATCAGGAAGGCGTCGGGAACATGGGTTTTAATTTGTTTCATTATGTAAGGATAATCCATCAGGCCTTTTCCCAAAGCGACCTGACGCAGTTTCCCGTCCTCCACGACATAATCCTTCAAATGGAACACCGAGATCTTATCGCGGAGCAGTTCCAGGGCTTTGTCCAGAATCTTCCGATGGTCCTTATGGTTTTCGATGTTCAGGTAATTGAAGAGGTCGATGATGACGCGGAGGTTCCGGGAGGGGATGTCGTCGACCAGCCTCTTTAAAAGCTCGGGCTTGTAAATCAGGTGGTTGTATGCCCCTTCAATTAGAACGCAGGCGTCGACACTTTCCGCGAACCCCACCAGGTCCCGGACAACCTCCCGAACTTCAAGGTAGGCTTCCTCCAGGTGGTTCCTGGGGTGGTAGGTCCAGGGGGAGTCCATGTAGGAGCCGGTTTCCGTTCCGACGAAGGGCGTCCCGAAGAGTTTGGCCAGTTGCAGGTGGCGCTTGAAGCGGTCGACGTTTTCCTGCCTGTATTCGGGATTACTGTGGACGGGGTTGAAATAGGCTCCGAGGAGGGCGGTTTCGACGCCGCTTTTTTGGAACTCCTCTCGGATTCCATGGATTCTTTCTTCGTCGAAATCCCAGATATCGGTTCCGAAGGACTTGTTCAGGACAAGTTGGATGTGGGGGAAACCAAGACCCCTCGCCTCTTCGGCAAGTTCGCCCGGTGTCCGCGCTTTCAGGTCATGACCGCGAATTCCGATTTTCATAGTTCCTCCAGTTGCTTCGACTTTGCCTATATTATAGCAATTTTCCGGTAATTAGTAAACCGCTTTTCGGCTTCCCTCCGGAACTTTAGGTTTGAAAAAAAGCCGGGGTTGTGGTATAATATTGCAGTAAAGGATTGATGAGTCCCACTTATTAAGTTTTTTTTCCAAAAACGACGCTTTTTCGGAAAAAAGATTGAAATTCCTTTACAAGTTTTTCGAACTGTGTTATAATACTTGAGTAAATTGCGTCGTGGAAGGAGGGACGGAGAAGAAATGCCGAAGACCGTAGTTCGCGAAAATGAAACAATTGAAGAAGCTCTCAAGCGTTTTAAACGAGAGGTTTCAAGGAACGGCGTCCTTGCAGAAGCACGTAAACGCGAGCACTATCTGAAACCGAGCGATGTTAAAAAAATGAAAAAACGAGCAGCCAAGAGGCACGCTCGGAAAGCCCGCTAAGATATGCGAATAAAAGAACTTGATGTTATAGATTGAGTTCTTTTTTTTTCATCCGCTTATTTTACGCCCCTCTTTTTCATATAATTCCTTAGGTGAAGGATATGAAAAACGGAAACGAGCTGAAACTCACTCTCTACGGGGATGGGCGGATCGTCATCGAAAACTACCAGAAACTCCTGGATTTGAAGGAGGAACTGATCAAGGTCGACATTTACACGATTGTCGGTAATTTCCTGAAACTGACGCGGATGGACAGCTACATGCTTGAAGTCGTCGGCTCCATCCACCAGGTTCTTGTGGGATGAAAAGGTACGCCGTCGCCACCGACAGGAAGAACCTGTCCCTCCTGAACCATTTTCGAGTCAGGAACCTGAAGGTCTCAGAAGAAAGAATCAAATTCCTGACCGATAAAAAGAGCCTTCTGGAAATGGAAAAACTCTTCCCCTTGGAAAAAACCGACCTGGTCCAATCTAAACTCAATACTTTTTTGAAAAAGCATCTAATCACTTTGATTGGAACGCTGCTCATTATTGCTTTGCTGGTAGTCCAGAGCCGTTCAATCAGAAGAATCGTCTTCTCCGATCCCGACACCTACAATCCTGAAGTACTCGCCTTTCTCGAAGACTCCTTCCGCCGCTTCGGCCCCTTCGCTTTTTTGGAAGACGATCTTTCCGCAATCAACCAAGAACTCCGGAGCGAATTCTACCATTATGAATGGATTGGCTTACGGAGGAAGGGGGCGACACTTTACGTAGACATCCGGGAGATTAAAAACCAGCCGCCGCTTGAGGAGAAGACCCCCGGTTCCCTTTATGCGAAGGAAGCCGGCATCGTGAGAAGGTATCATGCGGAAAGGGGGGTCGTATGCGTCCAGGAGGAAGTCTACGTCGAGAAAGGCGCGCTCCTGATCAGCGGCGAGATCACCCATTATGACAATTCCATCGAGCGCGTCCGCGCCAAGGGCTGGGTGGTCGCGGAGGTCCTGAAGCATTATGATTTCAAGATTCTGCAGGAAAAAGAAGAGACCGTCCGCACGGGAAAGGTGGAAAGAAAGATAAGATTCTTCCTTTTCAACAACCCCTTAAACAAACCCGCCTGCTCCTTCAAGGCATGGGACGTTGAAGAAGGGGAGGCAAAAACGATCGGTTTTCTTAAAATTCAAGAAGTTTGCTTTTATGAAACCAAAAATGTCCGGACCGTCTATTCGGAAGAAGAAGCGCTGAAGCACGCGAAATCCGAGGTCGTGAAGGAATTCCGAAAGAACAGGGTCTCCAAATTCGAGAAAATAATTTACATGAAACCGGTAAAAATAGAGTTCGACGGAACCTATTATCAGGTCAGGCTGGTTGTGAAAATGGACGTGAATATTGCGGAATTCGTGCCGTTTTCTAACTAGTGACTTTATTTTTCTGCTGTGGTATAATATTGACAGGATGGTTGAATCAGTGAATTACAAAAGCATTTATCGTTTGCAAAACCCGTTGAATGAAGCAAAAATCGCTGGTCCGAACAACAAATTCCTGCATTTGATTGAAGATTTCTATCGGGAAGAAATCCTGATGAAACTCGCGGAAATCAAGGTCAGAGAGGATTCCCCCAACGCCGACCGCCTCGTTTCCTTGTTCGAACTTCTGGAAGGGATTTTCGAACGGGGGAACCTGTCCGAAATCGATCTGGTGAGCATCCTCAATAATTTCAACGGAAGCAATCAACGCGAACTTCTCGAACTCTTCCTGAACAAAAACGTCCTTCTGATTACCCACGGCGGGAAGCCGGTCTATCCGAAGACTTTAAACCAGAAGTACTACCTTTCCGCATTGGAAAAAAACGACGTCGTCTTCGCCGTCGGTCCCGCGGGAACCGGAAAGACCTATCTCGGAGTCCTCTTCGCGGTGATGAAACTGAAAGCCGGTGAGATCAGGAAGATTGTCCTCGTCCGGCCGGTTGTGGAAGCGGGCGAAAAATTGGGCTATCTTCCCGGCGACCTGAAAGAGAAAATTGATCCCTATCTGGTGCCTTTGTACGACGCTTTGAACGAAGCCTTGGGGAAGGATCAGGTCGACAAACTCATCGAGAAGGGGATAGTGGAAATCGCGCCCCTGGCCTACATGCGGGGAAGGACCTTGGAAGGGGCAATCGTCATCCTTGACGAAGCCCAGAACAGTTCGCAGATGCAGATGAAGATGTTCCTTACCCGTTTGGGATACGGTTCGAAAATGATCATCACGGGCGACGTAACCCAGATCGACCTTCCGGACCAAAGGGCTTCCGGCTTGATTCAAGCCTTGAAGATCCTAGAGGGTATCAAGAGCATTCAAATCTGCCAATTTGACAGGCGCGACGTCATGCGCCATCCCCTTGTGGAGAAAATCCTTGAGAGATACGAGCGACATGAAAATAAATCTTTTTAACAATTACGGACAATTTGACCTCGACTATGAAAGCATCATCGCGGCGGTCGAAAAGCAATTCCCCGGCCCGGAGGAAGCAAGCCTGATTCTGGTCGGTTCGGAAGAGATCCATTCCTTAAACAAGGAATTTCGGAACGTCGACCGTCCGACCGATGTCCTTTCCTTCGAAGGCGAGGAAGAAAACTATCTCGGCGACATTTTCATCTGCGTCGAGAAAGTTTTTTCTCAAGCCCAGGAATACGGACACGGTCCGGAACGGGAGTTCGCTTTTCTACTCGTCCATGGCCTCCTCCATCTGCAAGGTTATGACCATGGGACGCCTGAAGAAGAGAAAACAATGATTCAAAGACAGGAAGAGATCTTAAAAGCCATGAATTACCGGAGGAACATATGAACATCGACGATAGACTTTACGAAGAGGTGCTGAAGGCTTACCGCAACGCCTACACGCCCTATTCCAAGTTCAACGTTGGCGCCGCCCTGCTCATGGAGGACGGGACCATCATCACCGGAAGCAACATCGAAAACGCTTCTTACGGGCTTTCCAACTGCGCGGAAAGGTCGGCTTTGTTCGCCGCCTATTCGCAAGGCTTTAGAAAGAAAGACATCAAGAGGATGATGATCATCGGCGGAACCGACCGGCCGATTTCGCCTTGCGGCGCCTGCCGGCAGGTGATGAGCGAACTGATCGATTTGGATGTGGAAGTGGTGCTCACGAATCTGAAAGGTGACAAGAAAATCATGAAGGTGAAGGACTTCCTTCCCTACGTGTTCACGGACGGGGATCTTAATGGCTGAATTCAGATCCGGATTCGTTGCGATAATTGGGCGGCCCAATGTCGGTAAGTCCACCCTTTTGAATTCCGTGTTGGGCGCGAAGGTCTCCATCATCAGCCCGAAACCGCAGACCACCCGCAACCGCATCCAGGGAATCTACACGAGCGAAACCGAACAAATCATCTTCATCGACACTCCCGGAATCCATAAACCCCTGCACGGACTCGGGGAATTCATGAACAAGGAAGCGCTCCTCGCTTTAAAGAGCGTCGATTTGATCCTCTACCTCGTACCCGCGGACGCGCCTTTCGGAAAAGGTGACGAATATGTGATTTCGCAGCTGAAGAATGTGGGCACCCCGGTCTTCCTCGTCTTCAACAAAATCGACCTCGTGAAGGACAAGGCCTTTCTGATGGATAACGTCCTGAAATTCACCGAAGCCTTCAAATTCCAGGAAGTCTATTACATCAGCGCCCTGACCGGGGAAAACGTGGACAAACTTTTGCGGGGAATCGCCGCTTACCTGGAGCCGGGGCCGATGTATTATCCGCCCGAACAGAAGAGCAATTATCCGGAACGGTTCATAATCGCGGAAATAATCAGGGAAAAGGTCCTCACGCTCACGGAAGAAGAAGTTCCTCACTCGGTGGCTGTGGTGGTCGAGGATATCGCCCAGGATGAGAGCAATCCGAATCTGGCCAACATCAGGGCGGTGATCTATGTCGAACGGCCGACCCAAAAGAAGATCATCATCGGCGCCGGCGGGAAAATGATCAAGGAGATCGGAAGCCGCGCGCGCCAGGAAATTGTGATGATTCTCGGCCAGAAAGTCTTTTTGGATCTTTGGGTCAAGGTCGAAAAGGACTGGCGGAACAAGGAATCGGTTTTGCGGAGGCTCGGATACAGGCCGGAAAATTGAGTATTATTTTTGTATAATTGCCCGGTTTTTTGTCAACATATTATCGAAGGAGGAATAATATGATCGACAAAAAATGGGAAAAATTCATCGAAACTGGAAAGGTCAAGGACTATCTTGATTACAAGCGCGCAAAAAGAGAAAGTGCGGAAATGGCCAAGGAAATGGCGAACGGAGTGAAAGATGGAACTAAGAGAGGGGATAGTGGTTAAATCCCAGAAGTACCAGGAGAATTCAAAAATCATCACGATTGTCAACTCCGACGGCCTCGATACCTATCTGGTCAGAGCCGGGAGCAATCTGAAAAGCCGGAATTTCGGCTATTCCCAGGAACTGACAAAAATCGGGTATGACTTTAACAAAGGCCGCGGTTCATTCAACATCCTCACTACGGGGAAGATAATCGACAGTTACAAGGGGATCAAATCAGATCTGGAGAAACTCAACGACGCTCTGTTGATCATTGAAGCCACGAATCAACTTGGCATCCATCTTTCCGATTTCAAAACCTTCTATCAGTTTTTAGATGAAATTTTGTTCCTCCTCGATCAAAACTACCACCCCTATTATCTTTTGATTTTCAGGGTGAAACTCCTTTACCTCCTTGGAATCGGTCCGATCTTTTCCAAATGCGTGGACTGCGGGAGCAGGGAGAACCTGGTCGGTTTTGATTTTCTCAAAGGGGGAATGAAATGCGGCGAATGCATGAGCGACGCAAGCATTTATCATGATCAGGAAGTGATTCAGCTTTTGAGGCTGCTCTATCTCACGAAAATGGAAAGCTTGACCCTGGATTTCTTGAACCGACTTCCCAAATTGCGGGAGGAAGCGTCCGCGTTCCTCGACCGCTATTACGAGCATTTCCTGGGATTCAAGAGCAGGGCTTCAAGGGTTTTAAAAAAGATGAAAATATCCGAGAATTGATTGCGTTGCAGTCGATTCTCTTTTTTAATTATGAAAATATTTGAAAATGTGCCGAAAACTGTATTCACTTTTTGCGCTTAATGTGATATAATACACATTTGAAAGCAACGGAACAAAGGAGGTAAATTGTGTTTATTAAGAGTAAAGGAACGCATATTTCGGAACACAAAGGGCACAAAGAGTTGACCGCTCATGCGCCGGTTTTTGAATTTCTGGCTCCGGAATATGTCTACATTCCTTTAGTAGAAGCAAACGCACCCTGTGAAGCCTTGGTTAAGGTCGGAGACAAGGTCAAAGTTGGACAACCTGTCGCAACAAAGACCGGACGCTTTCCGATCAATCTCCACGCTTCCGTCAGCGGTGAAGTTGTTTCCGTTAATCAGAAGATGTGGCATTGCTCGGGAAAAATGGTTCCGACAATCCAAATCAAGAACGATTTCCAGGAAACGAAGATCGAAACCAAGCCCAATGACGTTGATTCTTTAACAAGAGAAGAACTCATCGCCATCATAAAAAATGCTGGCATCGTCGGCCTTGGGGGAGCAAGTTTCCCCGCTTATGCGAAGTACCAGACGGATCGCAAGATCGATTACGTGATTCTGAACGCTGTCGAATGCGAGCCATACCTCACGTGTGATTACGCGCTCTTGAACCATCATCTGGACACAGTTCTCCGCGGCTTGCGTTACATCATGCGGGCGACTGACTGCGAACGCGGCGTCATCGTCATCAAAGAGAACAAGAAAGCTTTGATTGAAAAGATCAGGCTGGCAATCGCGGACAAGCCCGATTTGGGTTTATTCTTGGTCAAGGATGTCTACCCCGCCGGATGGGAAAAATATATCGTGCAAAGGGTAACGAACAGGAATTACCACGGGTTGCCGAGCGAAGCCGGAGCGGTCGTGAACAATGTCGGCACAGCTCATGCGATCGCCCGCGCGGTTGAAGAGAACCAACCCCTGGTCGACAAAATCGTCACCGTCACCGGTGAAGGTTTGGCCCACCCCCAGAACGTGCATGTGAAAATCGGGACGAACATGAAGGAAGTCATTCAGGGTTTGGGCGGTTATAAATCCGATCTCGGCGACGCTTATTTGATCGCCGGCGGGCCGATGACCGGCAAGCCCGTCGCTTTCGACAACCTCATCGTCAACCCGGCGCTCACAAGCGTCATCGTCATGCCCATGGACATCAATGAAATCAATCCGGAATGCATGGGTTGCGGAAAATGCGGCCAAGTCTGCCCCGTTTTCCTTTCCCCGATCGTCATCAAAGAGGCGCTCGAATCCGGAGAACTCAGCAATATCGCGGAACTCAGACCTGAACTCTGCATGGAATGCGGACTCTGCTCCTATATCTGCCCGTCCAGAATCGAACTGACCGATGCTGTCGTTCGGGCGAAAACGAAAGTGTTGGCAAAAAGGTGATTGACATGACTGACAACAAGAAGTTTACATTGCATAAAGCGCCGTTCATCAGGAAAGCGGACAATGGTGCGACCACCACGGTCATGATGCGCGACTTCATGATTGCGCTCGCGCCGCTCATCCTTTTCGCCTGGGTAAAGAACGGGTTGCTTCCGTTCATCGCAGAAAAAACCAATTTCTTCGGCTTGCTTTACCCCCTGCTTTTGGTTCTCGTCGGAGGGGCCACATCTTTCCTTTGTGAATTCCTCTGGTATTATTTCCTCGTAAAGAAAGAAAATGTCTGGGTAAGCCTGCAGAAGAGCTATCCATTAATCCCGGGAATCCTTCTCGGCATGATTGTTCCGCTTGCGACTCCGCTCTGGTTGGTTGCGATTGGCGCGTTCTTTGCGACCGTCATCGGCAAACTCATTTTCGGCGGGTTTGGGAACAACATCTTCAACCCGGCTCTCATCGGCTACCTCTTCCTCACCTACGCCTACTTCGGACCCCTTACGGGTTCGAATGAAGCGATCGGCGCAGTCGGGTACTTCAATGCGAAGGAAGTTGCGGACGCCATCACTTCCGCAACCCCGATGACCGTCTTCGCCGGCGACCGCGCCGGAGCGGTGAATGTCCTTCTGGAAGATTACGGTCTCTGGAAGATGTTCCTGGGCCTTACCCCTGGATCGCTTGCGGAGACGAGCGCCCTCCTCTGTCTGGTCGCTTTCGCCTACCTCACGATCCGGAAGACCATCAACTGGCGCGTCCCCGTCATCTATGTCGGCACGGTTTTCGTTCTGACCTACATCATCGGAGCCGTCAACGGCTATGCGGGAACGCTTAGTTACGCCCTCTTCGGGATCCTCAACGGCGGCTTGATGTTCGGAGCCGTCTTCATGGCGACAGAACCTGTGACCAGCCCGAGGAATCCGAACGGAATCATCCTTTATTCCTTGGGTTTGGGCGTTCTCACCGTTCTCTTCCGCTTCGCGAGCTCGATGCCCGAAGGCGTTGCCACTTCAATCCTGATCATGAACATGTTCACGGCCTTGCTTGAACGTTTCTCGGCGAAACTCCGCGTCGAGCCGAAGAAGGCCAAGGTCGCCATCAGCTATGCGCTCATCGGCCTGCTTTTCACGGGAATCGGCGCTTTCGCAGTCGCGCAGAATATCCCGAAGGGGATTGAATTCGTATCCGCGGAACAGGATTTCGCGACCCTCGACTTCAATTACACGTTCAAAGTCGGAAGCAAAGAAGTCCTCGTCATCGTCGATCAAAATTACGAAATCAAGAGCATTGAGGACAGCAATTACAATACAGATAGATACGAATCCGCTTTTAGTGATTTGATTTCCGGGAACAAACTCCCCGCCTACGTGGCGGAGGTATCGGAAACCGCGGAAGAACTGCTCTTGACCGTAAAGTCCAAAGGTTTCGGCTCGAATCCAGAATTGACATCGACCGTCGTCTTCGATCCGGAGACGCTCGCAATAACCGGTTTCGAAACCAACACCCGCACGGAATCATACACTAACAGCCAGGGTTGGAACCAAATCCATCCGGATGAATTCATGCCCGGACAGATCATCGCCAACCAAAGCGACTTAAGCAAGGTCCAGACCGTAACCGGTGCGACCGTTACCTCCAATTCCTTGGTTGAAGCCGCCCGCCAGGCGCTACAGTACAAGGATTATCTCGCCGGCCTTTCCGAACTGGTACTGGTGAACTACTACCAGAGTTTCGACAGTCTGAATTTCGTCTACATCTTCCGAAACGGTGAAGGCAGGATTGTTGTGGAAGCGAAACCGGACGGAACGCTGGTTACCACTGTGGATGAAGCCTTGCGTGAGGCGATCATGGCAGTCGTTTCCAACAAGAAACTCGACAATTACATCGCTGAACATAGCGAAAGCGAGAATAAACTTGTCGTTAAAGCGAAGGGCTATGCAAGCACAATCACGGCGACAATCACCTATGATCCGGAAACCTACGCGATTACCGGCTTCGTCGCCGACACGACGGGCGAAACTTACGGAAGTTCCTACGAATGGGCCCAAAATCCCGTCCATCCCAAGGATCAGATTCCGAACCAAGTGATCGCAAATCAGGACGACTTAAGCAAGGTCCAGACCGTGACCGGTGCGACCGTCACTTCCAAAGCCATCATCTCAGCGGCGAGGATCGCCCTGGATTACCTGGCGCACTTAGGAGGAAGCAATGAATAACAAAACATTGAAATACGCTTTGTTCCTGCTCGTTTTAGGCATTATCGCCGGGGGTCTGCTGGCCCTTGTGAATAGTTTCACGGCCCCGGTCATTGAAGGGCGTAAACGCCAGGCCGTCAAAGAACTCCTTGGCGAATACTTTGATTATGCCAGCTTCTCGACTGACAAAGCCTCCCTTTATCCCGAAAAAGATTCCACAATCGAAGCGATCTACTTCGCCTTCGATGATGAAGACAAGGTTGCCGCAGTCATTTACCAAGTGAGCGCCAAAGGATACGGAGGCCCTGTCGTCACCCTTGTCGGCATCAAAGCCGACGGGACCTTCGACGACGCGGTGGTTGTGGAAGCGAAGAACGAAACGCCCGGATACGGCTCCAAGGCGATCGGCTTTGATTTCGATGTCAAAAACAAGAGCGTCGACGTCAAGGCTTTCAAAACGATAACCGGAGCGACTTACACTTCCAACGCGGTCCATAAAGGCATTTTAGCCGCCGCCGCCCATTTCAAAACTATCCGAAACACGCTTGGAGGGATAAAGAATGAATAGCAAGAAGGATATATTCCTGAACGGGATTTGGAAGGAAAACCCGGTTCTCGTTTCCCTCTTGGGCTTGTGTTCCGTGCTTGCAATCTCGACTTCGATCGAGAACGCGCTTGGAATGGGCATCGCTTTCTCGTTCGTCATGATCATGTCCAACGTGATCATTTCCCTCATCAGAAAAATCGTTCCGAACGAGATCAGGATCCCCGTCTACATCGTTGTCGTGGCGAGCTTGGTCGTCATCGTCGAGATGCTGATGTCTGCTTTCCTGCCCTCCCTTTATGACAGCCTGGGAATCTTCATTCCCTTGATTGTCGTAAACTGCATCATCCTGGGAAGAGCGGAAGCTTTTGCGTCCAAAAACGGGGTGGTTGATTCGCTCCTTGACGGAATCGGCATGTCCCTCGGCTACACCGCGGTCCTTATCGTCCTTTCCCTCATCAGGGAATTCTTCGCGAGCGGAAGCATCACGATTTGGGGCAATCTGCAGCTTTCGCTTGTGAAGGACGCTGGTCCTTTCTTCACTGACTTCTTCAACAAAGCCCCGTCCGCCTTCATCCTTCTCGGAGTGTTAATCGGCGTCGCCAACATCATCAATGCCAGGAAAGGAGCCAAGAAACAATGAAGGATCTCATCACATTAGCCTTTACGGCAATCGTTATTGAAAACGTGCTGTTGTACAGGTTCCTCGGAACCTGTCCCTTCCTCGGCGTTTCCACAAAACGCTCTTCGGCGGTCGGAATGGGTCTCGCGGTCGTGTTCGTCATCACCCTTTCCAGCGTCGTCTCCTGGCTGCTTTACACCTATATCCTGGTGCCCTTCAACATGGTCTACATGCGGACGATCATTTTCATCCTCGTCATCGCCTCGCTTGTCCAGATCATCGAGATGTTCATCAAAAAGGTGTCGCCGACGCTTTACCGGGCGCTCGGAATCTACCTTCCGTTGATTACCACCAACTGCGCGGTGCTCGGTGTCGCGACCCTGGTCGCCGACCCCTCCTACACTTTCCTCACCGCCCTGGTGTTCTCTTTCGCATCTTCGGTCGGATTCCTCTTCGTCATTTTTCTCTTCTCCACGATCAGGGAAAAGATCGCCCGCGGCGATGTCCCCAAGGCCTTCCAAGGCGTTCCCATCGGTCTGATCACTGCCGGGATTTTAGCCATGATTTTCTCTAGATTTGGAGCGTTGAACATATGATTCTGAGCATATTTACAACCTATTTTCTGCCTGCGATCGTCCTCGCCGCGACCGGCGGCATCTTCGGAGTCCTGATTGGAATCTGTTCGAAGGTGTTCGCCGTCCAGGTCGACGACAGGATTGCGAAACTCATTGAAATGCTTCCCGGCTACAACTGCGGTGCCTGCGGCTATCCCGGCTGCGCGGGCATGGCGGAAGGATTAGCGAAAGGGGAGACCCAACCCGCGGCCTGCAAACCGGCGAAAGAAGAACAGCGCGAAGCCATTCGACAATTTCTTAAAGAAAACTTCTAAAGTAAACATTTACATAAAAATTGCAATTGATTATAAATTATGCTTATGCTACAATTTATATGTCTTAAAAAGAAGGAGGAAAGACAAGAAACATGTTCAAGAAATTTCTGGTTGTTTTAGTCGCCCTTTTTGGCGTGTTCACCCTCACATCCTGCAACCGCAGGACTTACATGGCCGACGGCGAGTTCATTGCTTTCAAAGAGAGCCTCAATTATGGCGCTCCGCAGATCACGGTTGTTAAGGTGACGATTGAAAACGACGAAATCAAGAGTTTTTATATCGACTGCCTGCAATCGACTGCGGTGAAAGATGAAAGCAACACCGTTACCAGCTATGCTTTCAATGCGAAAACGAAGAAGGAACTCCGTTATGATTATCGTATGCATGACGGCGGCAGAACCATGAGCGAAGAAGATTACAAGAAGTACCTGAAGGACAACAACAAGCTCGAATGGTTCGAACAAGCTGAACTCCTCGAAGCTTACTTCTTGGCTAACGGAACGGATCTCCAAACGGATGACCAAGGGTACATCACGAACGTTGCCTCTGTCACCATCGTTGACAGCGATTATTCCCTGCTTGCGAAGCAAGCTGTCGAGAACGCCAAGCAAGGCAAAGTCTACAGCTGGCTTGCTTATTCCGAAGGCACTTCCATCGGCATCATCTGGGCTGAAGGCACCCTCAAATCCGACGGCACCCTCAAGACCCTGAAACTTGATGAACTCCAAGGCAAAATGTCCAACGGAACCTTCTCCTGGAACGCGAAGACCAAGCAAGAACTGAAGTACGACTACCGCATGCATGACGGCGGCAGAACCATGAGCGAAGAAGATTACAAGAAGTACCTGAAGGACAACAACAAACTCGAATGGTTCGAACAGGCCGACCTGCTTGCGAATTACGCCCTCAAGAACGGCGTTTCCGGCTTGACCCTCGACGGGACGAAACTCTCTTCGAACAAGCCTCAAGCTCTTGCCGGTGTTTCCATCAACGTCAACCACTACATCCAAGTTTTGGGCGACCTTCTCAACACCTGGAAGTAAAAACTGAAAGAAGACGAGCGTTGAATTTCAACGCTCTCTTTCTTTTTTGCCTGTATACATAGCGCTTTTCCATCAATACTAAATCCTGGGTGATCCACAATCAAAAAAGACAGAAAACTGATCCAGGAAGTTTTTTTGAAAACAATCCTTTTGTTTACAAGTTTCTTCCTCATCAGGAGCATTGTAATAAGCGGAGTTTTCCGCTTCACCGTCCTGATATTCCCGGATTCCGACAGCCTCTTTTCCCTCTACAAATTTTTTTTCCTTTCCTATACGATCCTCATTCTTCTGGAATACCTGATCGCTTTTGAACTCCCGCCCAACTTCCTGTTTTCGAGGGCGGCGGCTCTGGCTTCGGCGCTTTTGCTTGCGACAGTTTTTCAGGCCAGCAACCGGATCGTTTTCGGAGGAAATGCGGGAGTTTCCTTCCTCATTCTCATGACGGCTGTCTGCTTCCTCTTCGGTCAAGTCGTTTCTTACCGCCTGCAGCAAAAAAGGACGTTCCGACACGGATACGGACTGGGGTTTTTTGGTTATTTCCTTATCGCCGGGATCCTGCTGGGCGAGGTTTTTGTGAGATGAAGGCGTTTGGAAAGACTCTTTTGAGTCTTTTTTCAAATTTTCCGTAAAAAAAGCAATCGGGTTGACAGGAAGCGATTTTTCTTTACAAAGATTTGAAATTATGCTAATATTATATAAATGGATAGAAGATATAATGAGGAGTGTTTTTTGTGGAAAAATTGACAATGGAAAGGCTTGTCGCCTATTTGAAGCAATACGGCTTCGTTTATCAAGGAAGTGAAATTTACGGCGGCTTGGCCAACTCTTGGGACTTCGGCCCCTTGGGCGTCGAGCTGAAGAATAACATCAAACGCGCCTGGTGGAAGAGGTTCATCCAGGAATCGCCCCACAATGTCGGTCTCGATTCCGCAATCCTCATGAACCCCAGGGTCTGGGTCGCAAGCGGCCACGTCGCGAGCTTCAGCGATCCTTTGATCGACTGCAAGAAATGCGGCGTCCGTTATCGGGCGGATCAATTGATTGAGGAATTCACGAACGGACAAGTCTCCGCCGACGGCATGGACAACAATGAACTCATGGAGTTCATCAAGAAAGAAGAAGTGGCCTGTCCGAACTGCGGCGCCCATGACTTCACGGACATCAGGAAGTTCAACCTGATGTTCAAGACCAACCTGGGCGTGATCGAAGATGAAAAAAGCACGGTTTATCTCCGGCCGGAGACAGCCCAAGGCATCTTCGTGAACTTCAAGAACATCCAGAGAAGTTCGCGCCGGAAGCTTCCCTTCGGAATCGGCCAGATCGGCAAAAGCTTCCGGAACGAGATCACTCCCGGAAACTTCATCTTCCGGACTCGGGAATTCGAGCAGATGGAACTCGAATTCTTCTGCAAGCCCGGCACCGACGGGGAATGGTTCAATTACTGGCGGAAGTTCTGCTTCGATTTCCTCATCCATCTGGGTCTGTCGGAGGAGCGTCTCCGCTTCCGCGACCACGGCGAAAAAGAACTTTCGTTCTATTCGAAAGCCACAACCGACATCGAATATCTCTTCCCCTTTGGCTGGGGCGAACTTTGGGGCATCGCTGACAGGACCGATTATGACCTGCGGGTCCATCAGGAGCATTCCGGCGAAAGCCTCGAATATTTCGATCCCGATGACAACAGCAGGTACCTTCCCTATGTCATCGAGCCCTCGGTCGGCGTCGAACGCCTGTTCCTGGCGGTCGTCTCCGACAGTTATGAATGCGAGCAGCTGCCCGACGGGGAAACGCGCGACATCCTGCACCTGAAGCCGCATCTGGCTCCGGTCAAGGTCGCAGTGCTTCCTTTGGTGAACAAACTTGGAGAAAAGGCCCGGGAAGTCTTCGACCTGCTCAGGTCGGAATTTAACTGCGAGTACGATACGAGCGGCGCCATCGGCAAGCGCTACAGGAGGCAGGACGCCATTGGCACTCCTCTCTGCGTGACGATCGACTACGACACATTGGAAGATGAAGCCGTCACCGTCCGTGACCGCGACACCATGAAACAGGAAAGAATCAAGATTTCCGAACTGAGGGACTACATAAATAAAATCATCAAAGGGTAGTGATGTGCTTTGCTCATTCCTGAGGGGACAATCCAAAAAATCCGCGAAGAAGCGGATCTCGTGCAAATTATCGGGGAGTTTGTAAAACTGGAGAAGAAGGGGAACAACTTCGTGGGATTGTGCCCCTTCCATCCCGATCATAACCCCTCGCTTTCGGTTTCGCCCGCGAAGAAGATCTACACCTGCTTCAGCTGCGGGGCCACGGGAAATGTCTTCACGTTCGTCCAGAATTACAAGAACATTTCCTTTCCGGAGGCGGTCCGCTACGTCGGGGAGAAGATCGGGATCAAGGTCGATCTGGGGGATTATGCCGCCCAGACGCAAATAAACGAAAAATACTATAAGATTCTCCAGACCGCGACAAGTTTCTACGAGTTTTACCTGAAAAACTCCGCCGAAGGCAAAGAAGCGCGGGAATATCTGTATAAAAGAAACATAAATGATGAGATAATAAAGCGATTCCGGATTGGGCTGGCTCCCAAGGAGCCCGACCTCCTTTTCCGGACCCTCCAAAAAGACCACCAACCTCTCGACATGATCGAAGCCGGGGTGGTTCGTTCCGGAGAGAACTCCTATTACGACATCTTCCGGAACCGGATTATGTTCCCCCTGGAGGACATCAACGGTAGGATTGCCGGCTTCAGCGGCCGGATCTACACGAAATCCGATGAAGCCAAGTACGTCAACAGCAGCGAAAACAAGGTCTTCAAAAAAGGCCGTCTGCTCTACAACTTCGCCCGCAATCTGAATGAGATCCGTCTCCGGGACGAAGTCTTCGTTTTCGAAGGCTTCATGGA
>Ga0134103_1000366_pt1 | contig 55739 bp, 62 predicted proteins | sample 14_taG_2_FD_94445 | JGI IMG/M metagenome (GOLD analysis project Ga0134103, IMG submission 94445) | Switchgrass degrading microbial communities from high solid loading bioreactors in New Hampshire, USA - 14_58_20_212_A1 metaG | ecosystem: Engineered > Bioreactor > Semi-continuous > Anaerobic >...
CGAATACTGCTTGCATAGAAGATCTCACCTCAGAGTACTTGGTACTCGTCTCCGGCAGGGACGGTGGGATCTTCTTCTATTTGTCTTGGACAAACTCCTGTCCTACAGTTACTTTACACTAGCGCGGTTTGACTTGCGGGCCCCAGAGTGATCGCGGCGAATAATTCCCTTCACGATGCCGCACACTACACCTGAGGGTGAGGACCCTGCTCAGCGAACCAAAGGGCGGCGGAAGAAGCGTAGACTGGAAAGCGGAAAACAAGGCTCGGCCCTCGCGCCGCCCTTTGGTACACAGCCAACAACCACAACGAAACGCTAGTCTTGGACCAGCGCTGAGCAGATCCGCGGCCCCGTTTTGCCGGTTTACGTGAAAAGAGGAGCATCTCTGCTCCTCTTTGCCCTATTATGCCTTCCTCAGCTGCTCTCAGCTGCTTTTCTTTTGTTCGGCTGTCTTGTCAGTCGCACTCTTTGGCAGGATCAGGTTCAGGAGGATACCCACCACAGCGGCCAAGGCCATCCCGTGCAGCTTGACCTCGCCGATCCCGAGCTGCGCTCCACCGATGCCCAGAACCAAAATAACTGAGGAGATGACCAGGTTGCGTTTGTCACCGTAGTCGATGCCGCTCTCCACCAGGGTTCTGATGCCCGAGGCGGCAATCACGCCGAACAGGACGATGGACACGCCGCCCATGACTGGAGTCGGGATGGTTGAGATCAGGGCGCCGAACTTCTGCACGAAGGAGACAACCACAGCGAGAACCGCGGCCAAGGCGACCACCGATACGTTGAACACCCTGGTGATGGCCAAGACGCCCACGTTCTCACCATAGGTGGTGTTGGGCGGACCTCCCCACAACCCGGCCCAGGCAGTGGCCAACCCGTCACCCAAGAGCGTGCGGTGCAGGCCAGGAGACTTGTAGTATTGGTTGCCGGTAATTCTGCTCAGAACAAGTACATCGCCCAAGTGCTCCGTGATGGTAACTAGGGATACGGGCAGCATCATAGCGATAGCCTGCCAGCTGAACTTCGGAAGCATGAACTTGGGCAGCCCGATCCAGGCAGCCTCCCGAACGAGCGTAAAGTCCACCGCGCCGTTGAGCACTGCAAAGATGTAGCCGGCGACCACACCGATCAGAACCGGGACAACCGCAAAGAACCCTTTGAAGAACATTACTCCGAGGACCGTTACGATAAGGGTAAACAGAGATATGCGCACATCCACATTGGTGAGGGAACCACCATTGGTCAGACCAGCCATGTCTACGGCGCTGGTGGCCAGGCCGAGACCGATCACCATGATCACCGAGCCGATGACGACGGGGGGAAGAACTTTCTCAATCCAGTCCGTCCCAAGGCGCGCCACGAGCAGCGCAACTACGGCGTAGACGATGCCCACTGCCACTGCCCCGCCCAAGGCATATTGGATGCCCCATACCGAACTAACACTGATAATGGGTGCGATGAAGGCGAACGACGAACCCAAGTAAGCTGGCACCTTTCCCTGGGTGATTAGGATAAACAGGATCGTACCACTGCCAGACGTAAACAACGCCACAGCCGGATCCAAACCCGTAAGGAGCGGAACCAGTACTGTAGCGCCAAACATAGCGAACAGATGCTGAAAACTAAGGGCGAAATGCTGCCCGACACCTAACTGCCGATTGCCAGCCAATTTCATCTGAATAGTTCCTCCTTTAAGTCTCACTGGACTTGATTAAAGGTCTTCCTTCTCAAGTATGACTACGCGTTCGTCTCCATCAGTCTCTGTAAGCCTGACGCCAACGACCTCTTTCGTAGAGGTGGGCACATTCTTACCTACGTAATCCGCCCTGATGGGCAGCTCCCTGTGGCCCCGATCCACCAAAACAGCAAGCTGCACTCTCGCGGGCCTGCCGAGATCCATGATCGCATCGAGGGCTGCCCGGGCTGTCCTTCCCGTGAAGAGAACATCGTCCACGAGAACAACAACCCTGCCCTCCACATTCACTGGCATGGAAGTACGGCTCACAATCGGCTGTTCGGCCACGTAACTCAGGTCATCCCTGTAGAGGGTTATGTCCAGGCTGCCCACTGGAACCTGAACACGCTCGATCATCTGGATTACTTCAGCCAGCCGGTTGGCCAGAGGCACACCTCTCGTGCGGATGCCTACCAGTACAATGCCCTCCGTACCCCGATTGCGCTCCACTATCTCGTGGCCGATCCTGGTCAGTGCCCTGCGGATCTGTTCGCGATCCATGATCTGGGCTTTTTCTTTGACTATGGTATCACCCCTTTCATAGAAAAATGCTTCCTGCACGCACAGCACGCGGGCAAGAAGCATCCGACTTCCAATTCTTCCCTTGCCAGCATCTCTGTGCCGCCTTAAAGGAACCTATTTGTCCCCACTCTACACCAATCGCCAGCGCTTGTCAACTGATCCGGCGTGCTTTTTCAACGACTTCCCAAAACTCGGGCCCAGGGGGAGAAGTGAACTCCAAAGGCTGCCCATTGGGATGCTGGAAGGCCAGGTAGCAGGCGTGGAGCATCTGGGTGGTCGCTCCCAGGTTACCGGTCTTCAGGCCGTAGACCGGATCGCCCACGATGGGGTGCCCCATGCTGGCCAGATGAACGCGGATTTGGTGCGTGCGCCCCGTCAGAAGACGCAGACGAACGAGGGTGTACCTCTTGAACCGTTCCTCCACCGAAAAGATAGTCTGGGCTTCACGTCCACCGGCCACCACAGCCATCTTTTTGCGGTCCTTAGGATGGCGCCCGATGGGCCTATCGATCAGCCCCTCGTCAGTGCGCATCAGCCCGTGCACCAAAGCGAGATAATGCTTGTCCATCTGTCGCTGCTGAAGCAGGTCGCTTAGATAAGCGTGGCAGCGGTCGGTTTTGGCCACCACCATCAGGCCGCTTGTGTCCTTATCCAGGCGGTGAACGATGCCGGGCCGTTCCGGGCTTCCGCCTTCCGAAAGGTCGTCAAAATGGTAGAGCAGTGCGTGAACCAGCGTGCCGCTCCAGTTGCCCGCACCCGGATGCACCACGAGCCCCTTGGGCTTGTTGATCACAGCCAGCTCTTCGTCTTCATAGATGATCTCCAGGGGGATCGGTTGGGGTTCGAGATCCATTTCTGGTTCTGGCTCCACCGTTACCCTGATCTCATCGCCCGCCCGCAGTTTGGAGCCGGCCTTTACGGGCTCTCCGTTGACCAGTACCAGCTCCCGATCGATGAGACGCTTGACCTGAGAGCGGCTCAGCTCCAGTTTCTCGCTCACGTAGAGATCAAGCCTCGTTCCTGCACCTTCGATCACGGAGAACACGTGGGTCTCAGCGGGTTTGAGGGTCATGGACAAGGACCTCCCAGAACAGCAGCGCGACCCCACATACGATCGCCGCATCCGCCACATTGAACACGAAAAGCCGTACATCGAGGAAGTCGATCACGGCCCCCCAGCGCAGCCTGTCGATCAGATTGCCCACTGCACCGATGCCGCTGATCACGATACCCCAACGCACGAAGGCGCTTTTGGCCTTCACTTTCTTCCACTGGCTGATGACGAGGAGCAGGCAGGCTGCGGCAATCAGGGAAAGCATGACAACCCTTCCCTGGAAAAGCCCGAAGGCTGCCCCCCTATTGCGCACGAAGGTGAGGTAAAAAACCGGCGGCACGAGGGGGATGCTTTCTCCGTCCTGCATGTTGGTCACAACGAGGAATTTCGAAACGCGGTCAGCGAGCAGAATCAAAGCAGCGGTAAGTGCATACCTCAACGGCCGAGCCCCTTCCCTTTTTTCTGCAGGCATTATTCTTTATCTGGGAAGGATTTCCCTGCCTATCACAAGTCTTCACCGGGGCTGTTGGAGGTGCCATGCCTGGCTACCTCTTCGCAAGCTTCGTCCCCATCGAAGCTGTAATCGACGCGGCTGGCCGCAGCTGGTTCCAGCCGGCGCATGGTCTCCTCTTCAACTGGACGGTCCCGGTCCTCCAGCTTTTCTTGAGTTTTCTTGCATTCCACGCAGAAAACTGTCGCTGGCAGAGCCAGCAGCCGTTCGTCTGGGATTGGCCGTCTGCATCCCTGGCAGATGCCGTAACTGCCAGCCATGATGGCCTGCTTGGCCTCCTCGATCTCAAGGAGCTGTCTCCGGGCCTCCTGAAGAAGCCCCAAATCCTTGCTGCGTTCATACATCTGAGAGCCATAGTCCGCCGGGTGGTTGTCATAGGCGGAAAGCTCCCGATCTGCTTCATCAACCGGCGACTCCAATCCCCCCGGCCCGGTCAGCCGCTCGATGACAGCCAGCAGCTCTTTCCTTTCCTGTTCCAACAGTTTCTGAAGGTTCTGCAGGCGCGCTTGGTCCATCGCCTTCAACGCCTCCCGGCCAGTTCATTTTGGACGATCCGCGTGATTTCAGCTATGAACTCCCCCACCACGGGCAGATTCCAAGAAGCCAGTTTTCCGAGCCCATAGAGAAAAAACGCCCCCACGACAGTAAAACCGATGGCCAGGCCAAATCCCCTGGCAATGCCGGCGAGGAAATTAAGAAAAAGCAGGCGCTTGGGTCGGCGGTAGAGCTCTATGTACTCTGCGATGCTGGCCTTCTCCAGGGCAAGGGCTAGATGCTCTGCCTTGCTCAAGAGGGTCTGCAGCAAGCCGGCACTGATCCTCTCTCCCACATCATCCACCCTTTCGCCCATAGAGTATGCAAAACCCCCATCCGTATTCGCTTGGATGGGGGTTGTGTGCTTGTAATGCTAGCCTTTGACCACTGCAAAGCAGCGCTGGCAGACATGGGGATGCGTGCTGTCACCGCTCAACTCCGGGAAGTACTTCCAGCAGCGCTGGCATTTCTCGCCATCGGCCCGGAAAACATCTACAGCCAAGCCAGGCTCGCTGTATGAGGCATTCACGCCTTCTTCCCAGGGCTTGATTTCTACTTCCGATACGATGAACAGCAGGCGAAGATCCTCCGCAAAGGCCTCCAGGACTTCCCGTTTTGCTTCGTCTGCATAGAGAACCAGTCTGGCCTCATTTGATGCACCGATCACCTTTTCATTCCGGGCGAGTTCGAGGGCCTTTGACGCCACACGCCTGATCTCGAGGAACTCATCCCAGCGCCGATCCAGTTCGTCGTCGAAATACTGTGCCGGCAGCTCCTGCCAGGTAGAGAAGTGTACGCTCTTTTCCGGCCGTGCCTTTTCAGGAAGGTAATCCCAGATCTCTTCGGCAGTGAACACCAAGATGGGAGCGATCAGCTGAACCAGCTCTTTGATGATTGCCAGAAAAGCTGTCTGCGCTGAGCGCCGCTCCCGGCCGTTGGGAGCATCGCAGTAAAGCCGGTCCTTGAGCACATCTAGGTAAAAGCCGCCAAGATCTACGGCACAGAACTGATGCACAGCCTGGTAGACGATGTGGAAGTCGTAGTTCTCGTACGCCTTTCTCACCTTGCGGCTGAGCTTAGCCAGCTGCATAAGGGCCCAGCGGTCCAGTTCCTCCATCTGGCCATAGGGAACGCTGTCTACCGCGGGATCGAAATCGCTGAGATTGCCGAGGATAAAGCGGACCGTGTTGCGGATCCTGCGGTAGACATCCGAGAGCTGCCTGAGGATATCGGGCGAGATGCGGATATCAGCGCGGAAGTCTGCCGAGGACACCCACAACCGCAGGATGTCAGCTCCGTACTGGTCCCAAACCTCCTCGGGGGCGATCACGTTCCCCAGGGACTTGGACATCTTGTACCCTTCCCCATCCACTACCATGCCGTGGGTGAGCACAGCCCTGTAGGGCGGCTGCCCCTTGGCCGCGACGGCTATGGACAGGGAAGACTGGAACCAGCCGCGGTGCTGGTCGCTTCCTTCGAGATAAAGGTCAGCAGGCCAGGAAAGATCTTGGCGCGAGTTGAGCACGGCCCAGTGCGATGAACCCGAATCAAACCAGACGTCCATCGTGTCTGTTTCCTTTTCCAGATCTGTTCCGCCGCACTTCGGGCACCGGAAGCCCGGAGGCAGCAGCTCTGCGACCGGCCGTTTGAACCAGGCGTTCGAACCCTCCCTGCTGAAGATATCGGCTACATGTTCTATGGTTTCGGAGGTGGCAACGGTCTCTCCGCAGCTGCAGTAAAACACGGGGATGGGCACACCCCAAGAGCGCTGCCTGGAAATGCACCAGTCGCTGCGGTCGGCCACCATGCCCTTGATGCGGTCAATGCCCCAACTGGGGATCCACTGCACTTTGTCAATGGCTCTCAGCATCTCGTCTCTGAAGCGGTCGATGGAGATGAACCACTGGTCTGTAGCGCGGTAGATCACTGGATGCTTGCAGCGCCAGCAGTGGGGGTATGCGTGATCCACGAAGTCCATCTTTAAAAGGTTCCCCGAGCGCTCCAGATCTGCCGTCACCGCCTTGTTGCCTTCCTCGAGACTCAAGCCGGCATAGTGCCCTGCCTCTTCTGTAAACCTCCCCACACCGTCCACGGGCGAGAGGATGGGCAGGTTGTAGGCCAGGCCTACCAGGTAGTCTTCATGGCCGTGCCCAGGTGCCGTGTGCACGCAGCCGGTACCTGCATCGAGGGTCACATGATCACCCAGGATGACAAGGGAATCTCGATCGAAGATGGGATGGCGGCACACCACGCCTTCCAGGTCGGCTCCTTTGAACTCCGCCACAACTTCCTGTGGATCCAGTCCCAGCTCTTCCAGTACTCCCTTGGCCAGCTCTTTGGCCATGACAAGTCTGCCGCGCTCGGTCTGAACCAGTACATACTCGTACTGGGGATGGAGGGCAACGGCCAGGTTTGCAGGGATGGTCCAGGGCGTTGTGGTCCAGATCACCACGTAGGTGTCCTCTTCCGGCAGCACTCCCTTGCCGTCCCGCACAGGGAAGCGCACGTAGATGCTGGGGGAACGGTGGTCGGCGTACTCGATCTCTGCCTCAGCCAGCGCGGTCTGACAGTCGGCGCACCAGTAAACCGGCTTCTTCGCTTTGTACACATAACCCTTCTGCACCATCTCGCCAAAGAGGCGGATCTGCACAGCCTCATACTCGGGCCGCAGAGTGATGTAGGGGTTATCCCAGTCGCCCCACACTCCCAGACGCCGGAACTGCCTGCGCTGGTTGTCCACCTGCTCCAGGGCATAGGCCGCACAGCGCTCACGGAACTCGGGTACAGACATCCCTTCCCGCTCTTTCCCAAGGGCTCTGACTACATGCAGCTCAATAGGCAGCCCGTGGGTGTCCCAGCCAGGAACATAGGGAACGTGGTAGCCGGCAAGGGAGCGCGAGCGCATGACAATGTCTTTCAGGACCTTGTTCAGCGCCGTGCCGATATGGATGTTGCCGTTGGCGTACGGAGGCCCATCGTGAAGGATGAACTTCGGCCTGTTCTGCTTCCGGCTCAGCTCCTGGAGCTGGCCGTAATAGTCCTCTGTTTCCCATTTCTCCAGCATGGCCGGTTCCCTCTGCGGCAGGTTGCCCCGCATGGGAAAATCGGTCACTGGAAGCCTCAATGTGTGCTGATAAGGCGATCCTTTTTCCATGTCCTGCTCCTCTCCTTTACCAATAAAAAAACCGCCCCCAAAGGGACGGGATAGCCGCGGTACCACCCTAATTAAGGCGCCCGGCTGAAAGCCGCGCCTTCACTCTGCGGGTATAACGGTACCACCGGCTCAGCCTACTCTAGATTTCAGCTGGCGACTCCCGGGTGATCTTCCTGAGCTGTTCACGGCATCCGCTCGCACCTTGCCGGACTCTCTGCAGCCGCTCCCAGCTAGTACTGTCCCGTTCATTGCCTGTTCAACAGTTTGTCGTCATTATACTCAAACAAGAAGCCAAAGTCAACTGCCTAGGCCCGTCTTTTCCGGCGACTCCGGCCCGGGGATAGTCTCACGGTACGGCCTCGTTGCCTCCGCATCTTCAGCCGTCAGGCTGTTCCAAATGGATTCCATGGTCATGCGGATGCGCTCCCGGAGCTGCCTTTCCAGACGCTGCGCCTTTTGCGTGCGTTCTTCCGCATCGCCTAGGATCTGTTGGGCACGCAGACGGGCTTCGCTGATGATGCGCTCTGCTTCTGCCTGGGCCACGCTGATCACATTGTCCGCTTCCCGGTTCGCCATCGTCTTGATGTCCTGAACAGCCTGCTTGGTCATGGCCAGCAGATCGAGGACATCCTGTTCCTGGACGCCCTTCTGTTCGCTGCCCTTGCGGAGCTCTTCTAACTCCTGGCGCAGCTTGCGGTTCTCTTGGTAGATGGCCTCATACTTGACCACTATCTCCGCCAGGAAGTCGTCCACCTCTTCGGGATCATAGCCCTTGAACACCCTTTTGAACTCCATATTGTGGATGTCAATGGGTTTCAGCATCCACGCCACCTCCTAGTAATAACGATGCAGTACGATGCTCGTCCTGCCCTTGCGGGTTTTGCCGGAAACCTGCGAAACGACAACTCTGCCTCTCCCCCGCATGGACAGCACATCCCCTTCCCTCACGTCCGCAGAGGGATCGGACTCGGGCCGCCAGTTCAGCTTGACCCGTTCCGCCTTAATCTCCCGTGCCATCTTGGTTCGGCTCATGCCAAAGCCTTCGGCAGCGACCGCATCCAGCCGCAGAGAGGCCACGGTAGCCTTGATTTCCTTTATCCGCTCTGGCTCCACAGCCAGCTGTTCCTCGTCGATCTCCCGGACTGAAATGGGCACCTGATGCACGCGGTCCCAATGGGTCAGGAGGTAATCGGCTACTTCCGCAGCAACAACCACCTGACAGCCCTCGGGCAGGACCAGGATGTCGCCGATCTTGCTCCGCTTCAGTCCCGTACTCATGAGGGAACCCAGATAGTCGCGGTGGCTGACGCTCTGGAAGGAAAAGTTGCCGGAAGCCTCGAGCACGCGCAGGGCCGAAGGGATGGTCTCCACAAGGTAGAGCTGAGGGTAGATCACCAGCCGAGCCCTCTCTGCATCCCTGTACCCGCCCTGCTGCAGCATCCCCACTTCAGGGATGCCGCTCAGCACGCTTTCAGCCACTTTCCGTTCGTAAGGATCGTAGAAATCTGTCACCTGGGGCCGATTGGTATCCCAAGCCAACCGTGCCAAGTCCACGATGTGGCTCCCCAGCTGGCGTTCCTCTTCGCTCCGCAGGTGACCTAAAAGCTGTTCTTTGTTCAACGCTTACTCAACCTCCTAGGGCCGACTGCAGCACCAGCATCACGAGAATTCGGCGCAGAAGCGAGTAAGCCAAGCGCAGAACTACGAACATGATGATCGGCGAAAAATCGAGGTTCCCCACGGGAGGGAGAATCCCCCGAAAGGGGCGCACCACAAAGTCGGTCACTCTATAGATAAAGCGCACCACAGGATGCTGGTAATTCACGCTGGGAATCCAGGACATAAGAAAACGCGCGATCAAGACCCAGGTGAAAATCTCAAACAGAAGGTCCAGAACCAAGATAAGGTGCAAGGCAATCACTCACCTTCGCCTTTGATCAGGTCAAAAAAATCTGCTTCCAGGTCTCCTTCAATCACCACGGAAGCGGGAGTGAAGCAGAAGATGGTTTCTCCCAGTTTTCGCATGTTGCCTTCCAGGGCAACGGTGGCTCCGCTCATGAAATCTACGATGCGCTGCGCCTCGGCCTTATCCACATTGTGCAGGCGGAGGATGAGCGACCGTTTTCCCTTTAGGAAAGAGACATACTCCTTCACGTCAGCGAAATCCCTAGGCTCCAAGATGTAGATCCTGCTCTGCACAGTGGTTTGCCCCCCTGAAAGGCTGACCAGTGTGGGCGTACTCTTGCTGCGAGCCTGGGTCTGCTGTTTCTTCGTCCGCTCGCGCCGCAGCGGCACCACATCGTCATCCAGAACCCGCTCTTTCGTTTCAGGTTCTTCGTTATCTTCGTACTCCTCAGTCACACCCAAGAAACTTTTCAGTCTATGGATGAAATCGCTCATGCCTATTCCTCCTTGGCAAAGAGTGCCGAACCAATCCTCACCAGTGTGGCGCCTTCTTCGATAGCTACCTCGAAATCGTTGGTCATGCCCATGGATAGGGTGTCCCACTGCACCCGCAGGTCTGCCTGCAGCTCGTCGAACAGCCGCCTTGCTTCTCGGAATACGGGCCGGGCCTCCTCCGGCTCAACAAAGGGCGCCATGGTCATCAGTCCACGCACATTCAGCTGCGGGCAGTCACTGAGCACCCGTTGAGCAAAGGCCCGTACTTCCTTCGGTGCCAAGCCCTGTTTGCTCGCTTCGCCCGCGACATTGACCTGGATCAGCACGTCTTGACACTTCCCCCACGCAAGTGCCCTGGCGTTCAGCGCCTCCGCCAGAGCCCACCTGTCCAGGGAATGGATGAGAGTAAAGGGCTGGCAGTAGCGCACTTTGTTGGTCTGAAGAGTGCCGATAAAGTGCCACTCTGCCTCGGGAAAGAGCTCGCAGCGCCTTCTGGCACTCTGCATCCGGTTTTCCCCGAAGAGCAGCAGCCCAGCGCCGATCAGTTCCCGAACTTCCTCATCCGACGCATATTTTGTCACACCCAGCAGCCTTATCTCATCGACCGAGCGCCCAGATCTCTGGGCCGCCCGCCTGATCCTAGCCTGCACATCAGCCAGATTCTCTCTAATACCCATTACTTCCACCTTACTGCAAGTTTTCCTTCTCGTACGACCAGACCACCCCTAAAGCAGATGGACGATGATCACTGCTGCTCCCACCAACCACGTGTAGTAGGAAAACCAGACCAGTTTTCCCCGGCGCACCATCCCCAAAAAGAAACGGATCGCGAGGTACCCAGTGATGGCGGCTGAAACCAGCCCAGCAACCAACGCCCCCACTTCGAGGGCAGCCGTCCCGGAGACCAGGTCAATTAGAGATAGTACCAACCCTCCGAGGATAGCGGGCATAGAGAGGAGAAACGAGAACCGAGCAGCGCTTTCCCGGTCTAGGCCCCGAAAGAGACCGACTGCGATGGTTGTCCCCGACCGCGAAAGCCCGGGGAGGATGGCCGCAGCCTGGCCGCAGCCGATCACTAAAGCGTCCGCGTAAGACGGGGCGGACCTGCCCCGCACAGCCGAGCGCTTCTCGGCTGCATATAAGATGGCCCCGGTGACCAGCAGCATCACAGCGGTGAACAGAGTGCTGGAAAAAAGCCGTTCTACCTGTTCCTTCAAGATCAGGGCCACAAGCACGGCCGGCAGAGTGCCGAGGACCAGTGCCAACAGAAGGCGGCAGCCAGGGTCATCCTTGAGCAGCGTCTTGGCCTGTTTGGGACTGCGCAGAAGCTTGATCAGCGAAGCGAAGAGCAGCTTCACTTCACCCCAGAAAACAGCCAGAACGGCCAGGAGCGTACCCACATGGACCGTAACCTCAAAGACAAGGGACTGGGTCTGCACCCCAAACAGCTCTGAGAAGAGAACAAGATGTCCAGAAGAACTCACCGGCAGAAACTCCGTCAATCCTTGAACGATGCCGAGAACGATCGCTTGGCTGATAGTCACGGCGGCACTTCCTTTCAGGTCATCCTAACTAATTCTTGGTCCTTGCACCGATTCCTGCTCCCCACCATGCTAGAGCAGCCAAGTGTTCCAGAAAAGGAAGGGCCAAAAGGGCCGTGAAGGCGTTGAAGAAGGTGTGGGCATGGGCCACTTGACGGCCCGGGTCGCTGGAAAGATGTGCAATCAGATGCATGAACAGGGGAAACACAGGCAGGACCAGGAGCAGACCGCCCAGGTTGAAGAAGAGGTCCGCACAGGCTGTGGCCCGGCTTGCCCGTTTCCTGCCGAGGCTGGCAACAATGGTTGTGGCCACCGTCCCCACGTTGCTGCCCAAAGCCATGGCGATGGCCGCCGGAACGGACAGAATGCCTTCCCTAACCAGGGCGATGACCAATCCTGTGACGGTACTGCTGGACTGGACGACAGCGGTCAATACAAGCCCGCACAGAACCGCTCGGCAAGCGGTTTTCGTGCCAACGGCCAGGACAGCATAGACGGCGGGCAGCTCGAGGAGAGGGGCCAGCGAATGGGCCGCACAGGAGAGACCGAAGAAGATCGCCCCCAAACTGAAAATGGCCGCGCCTGCTCTTCTCCTGCGGAAGAAGAAACGCACAGCCAGTCCCGCAGCGCAGAGGGGCAGAGCCATGTCCTCTAGGGGCAGGGCGATGATCTGCGCCGTAATCGTTGTGCCCACATTGGCTCCGAGCATCACCCCGAGAGCCTGCGTCAAGCTGAGAACCCCCGTATCAGTGAGCACCACCATCGCGGCTCCCACAGCGCTGCTGCTCTGGATGAAGGCTGTCACCGCGAAGCCTACTAAGAAGCTTTGAGCCCGGCTGGCAGTGAACCTGTTTAGGGCCGTATGGAGCCGGAACCCCAAGACAGTTTCAAGAACGTTGGTCAAGAGTCTCAGCCCCAGCAGGAAAATGGCCATACCTGTGCCTGCATTTAGGGCAAAGAAAAGGATCCTCATATCTGACCATATGAGGATCCCCGCTCCGTTAGACTATCACGCCCTGGATGATCGCGCCCGGTTGGCAGTGAGGCTCAAGAAAATGCCTGGGATCTGTGCTCAGAACGCGTACCACTCGCGCTTGAAAACTGCCGAGGGGCTCCGCTTCCACAAAGACCCCGCCCACACTGAGTTCCAGAGTGGGCTGGGGCGCTTCTTCAAAGCCTTCCAGAACCTCCTCCAAATCCAAGACCGTGTAGAGTATCAATGGCCACCACCTCGCCTCTGGGCAGCGAGTTCCGACAGCCTCGTCAGGGCGGTCCCCAATCCCCCTACCTCGTCAATGAGCCCGACGCGCACCGCTTCTGCACCAACCAGGACAGTTCCCACGTCACGCACTAACTCTCCTGTGCGGAACATCATCTCCCGAAGAACCGCCTCAGACACCCTGGAATGCTGGACAATGAAGCGGATGACCCGCTCCTGCATTTTGTCAAGATACTCATAGGTCTGGGGAACTCCGATCACGAGCCCGCTCAGCCTGATCGGATGGATAGTCATGGTAGCTGTCTCGGAGATAACAGAGTAGTCGGCAGCCACGGCGATGGGAGCTCCTATGGAGTGACCTCCCCCCAGGACCAGCGATACTACAGGGGTAGTCATGGTCTTGAGCATCTCAGCGATGGCCAGTCCGGCCTCGATATCTCCTCCGACCGTGTTCAAGACGACAAGCAGGCCTTTGATCTTCGGATTCTGCTCAATCGCGACCAGCTGGGGGATGACATGCTCGTATTTTGTGGTCTTGTTGCGGGGCGGCAGGACAACATGCCCTTCGATCTGGCCGATAATGGTCAAGCAGTGAAAGGGAATCTCCTCACTGGGCAGGCCGCTGGGGACGCCCGTCTGCCCCAGTTCTCTGATCACCTGCAGCGGAGGCGCCTCTTTGATCGGTTCGCTCTCCACATCTGGATGTTCCAAAGAAAAGCCCCTCCTTTCTCTCTAGTATGATAAGAAAGGAGAGGCCCTAAACATGCTCGAGTTAGATTTCGGTGATGATCGGGAGAATCATGGGACGGCGCTTGGTCTTCTCCCAGACATAGCGGCTTAGGCTGTCCCGCACAGCCCCTTTGATGGCTCCCCAGTCCGTGCTGTTCTGCAGGATGCAGCCATCAATGGCTTCTTTCGCCTTCTGCCGGACTTCTTCCATGAGCTCTTCTGACTCACGCACGTAGACAAAGCCGCGGGAAACCACGTCTGGACCGGCCATGACTTTGTTGGCGCTGCGGTTCATGGTCACCACCACAATGACGATGCCATCGGTAGACAGCTGGCGCCGGTCCCGAAGGACTATGTTGCCCACGTCCCCCACGCCCAAGCCGTCAACAAAGACCTGTCCTGAAGCAACGCGCTCGCGGATGCGCATGCCCTCCGCTGTGAACTCAACGGGCAGGCCGATCTCGCCTATGATGATGTTATCCTTGGGAACGCCGGTGGCTTCAGCCAGGTCAGCATGCTTGAGGAGCATGCGGTGTTCACCGTGTATGGGCATAAAGTACCTGGGCCTGCACAGGTTGAGAAGCAGTTTGAGTTCTTCCTGCATGGCGTGGCCCGAAGTATGCACTCCTAGGTGGGGTTCGTAGATGACATTGGCCCCTTCTTTGAACAGCTGGTTGATGATCCTGCCCACCGATTTCTCGTTGCCCGGTATAGGCGAAGCAGAGATGATCACCGTATCTCCAGGCGCAATCGCGATGTGATGGTGCTCCGCCATGGCCATCCGGCTCAGAGCGGCCATGGGCTCACCCTGGCTTCCGGTCGTGATGATCACCGACTTATTCTTGTCATGTTTGTCCAGATCGTCCAGTTCCACCAAGACACCTTCCGGGATGTCCAGGTAGCCCAGCTCCGAAGCGACTTCGATGGTCCGGATCATGCTGCGCCCGGTTATGCTCACATAGCGCCCTTCTCTGGCCGCCGCATCGAAGATCTGCTGGATGCGGTGCACATTGGAAGCAAAGGTGGCAACAAGGATCCTGCCTTCTGCCTTGCTGAAAAGGTTCTGGAAGGTTTCGCCCACCTTCCGTTCCGAAGCTGTGTAGCCGGGGCGTTCGGCATTTGTGGAGTCCGAAAGCAGGCAGAGCACTCCTTCTTGACCCAAGCGAGCGAAGGCATAGAGATCGGCCACTTTCCCATCGTAGGGCGTCTGGTCGAATTTGAAATCGCTGCAGTGCACGATGGCGCCAAGCTTCGTGCGGAAGGCGACCGCCACCACACCGGCGATACTGTGGTTGACATGGATGAACTCTACGTCGAAATTGCCAACCTGCATGCGCTGACCGGCGCTGATTTCGTGCAGCACCGCGCTCTTTTCCAGGCCGTGCTCAACCAGCTTGACCCGGAGCAGGCCGAGGGTTAGTTTGGTGCCGTACACCGGCGCATTTATGTGGCGAAGCAGATACGGCACGCCCCCAATGTGGTCTTCATGGCCGTGTGTAAGGAAGATGGCCTTGACCCGGTGGGCATTCTCCGTCAAATATGTGATGTCTGGGATCACCAGGTCGACCCCTGGCATATCGTCTTCGGGGAACATGACTCCAGCGTCCACGACGGCTAGATCGTCTCCCATCTCGTACACCGTCATGTTCTTCCCGATTTCTCCCAGGCCGCCCAAGGGCAGAATACGTATTTTTTCTTCTTTATTCATTCAGTATTGAAACACCTCCAAAAATTACGACTTCTTTGGACCGCGCAACAAAAGTAACCACCATTTCCGCCCGTTTCCGGTGGTCAGCCTTCCGCAAAGCCGAACAAGTCACAGATTCTTATATTATACACAGACCTCAGCCAATAATCAAACGCGAAAAGAAAAAACCCTCTCCCCGGCTGCGGCCAGGTAGAGGGTTCCTAACTGGGGTTTGCAGAATCTCATGACCCCAGACCCATACTGAACAGAACTTCTTTTACTTTCCTGGCTTCCTGCTCGGTAAGATCAACCAGGGGAAGCCGCAGGGGTCCCGTTTCGAACCCGACAAACTCGAGGGCCCTCTTAACAGGCACGGGGTTCGTGGTCAGGAACATGGCTTTGAACAGAGGCATGAGTTTGAGATGAATTTCCATGGCTTCGGTCACCCTGCCGGCCATGAATGCCGTGATCATGGCCTTAATCTCCCGTCCGACCAGGTGGCTGGCCACGCTCACCACACCTGCGCCGCCTACGGCAAGGATGGGCAGGGTCAGGGAGTCATCTCCGGAGTAGATTAGAAAGTCAGGCGGCACCATGGTCTTGAGCAGGCTGACCTGATCCAAGTTCCCGCTGGCTTCTTTGATTGCCACGATGTTCTTTATCTCGGCTAGGCGGGCCACCGTCTCAGGCAGGATGTTTGCACTAGTGCGTCCAGGAACGTTGTAGATCATCACGGGCAGCGACGTCTGCTCAGCCACGGTTTTGAAGTGCTGGTACAAGCCCTCCTGAGAAGGCTTATTGTAGTAGGGGGTGACCAGCATGATCCCGTCCACCCCTGCCTTTTCTGCTGCCTTGGTCAGGGTGATGGTATCCTGGGTGTTGTTTGATCCGGTGCCAGCGATAATGGTTATGTTGCCGCCCAGTGCATCGGTGACTGCCGAGAACAGTTTGACCTTCTCATCAAAACTCAACGTTGGGCTCTCACCAGTCGTGCCGCTCAGCACCACACCGTCAGACCCGTTTTCACCAAGCCTCTGCGCCAGCTCAACCGCGGCCGAGTAGTTCACAGAGCCGTCCTTGTTCATCGGCGTGATCATCGCGGTGAGAACTTGACCTGCTTTCATCTGCTTACCTCCTAGATAGAATCGAGATGGAACTCTCTGTATAACGCCTGAACCGCCCTGGCCGTATGTTCCTCCAAAACGAGGCAGGATATGTTGGCATGTGAGTCGCTGGTCTGGAATATGGGGATGTCCTCAGCACTCAAGCAGTTGACCACACGGGCCATGACGCCGGGAACCCCGTGCATACCAGCGCCGACCACAGAAACCTTGGCAAACCCAGGGGTGATCTCCACCACAAGGCCGAGAGGGGCCAGGACCTGCCGGGCAGTACCTATCTTCGCTTCGTCAATCACGAACATGATCGAGTCTACGGCCAAGTTGATCAAGTCCACGCTGACCTGAGCCTCTGCCAGTACCCGAAAGACCTTAGCTCCGAGGCCAGAGACATGGAAGTCGTCAACACCGTGGATCTTAACTTGAGCCCGCTTGTCTAGGTGGGCAATGCCGGTGACCACCCGATCGGAGACCTGTTCGCCCCCCAGGGCAATCCTGGCCTTTATCCCGTGTCCGATCACGGTTCCGCCAGTGGAGTGCTGCAGGGAGCGGATCTGAACCGATATGCCCTCCTCCATGGCGATCTCGGCGGCACGAGGATGGAGGACCTGCGCCCCCATGTGCGCCATTTCCATCGCTTCCCGATAGGACATGACCTGCAGGGTGGGCGCATCGGGGACCAACCTGGGATCAGCCGTTTTGATCCCGTCCACATCGGTGTAGATCTCGACGCGCTCTGCCTTTAGAACCACGCCCAGAACCGCCGCGGTGGTATCACTGCCGCCCCGGCCGAGGGTGGTCACTACCCCCTGCTCGGTCACTCCTTGGAATCCCGTGACCACGGGGACTCTGCCCTGGCGCAAGACCTCCCACAGCCGCTCGCAGTCCACTTTGAGCACTCGGGCCCCGAAGTGGACTTCGTCCGTGGTGATCCCGCACTGCCAGCCGGTTAGGGCCACAGCGGGCACACCCAGTGCGCAGAGTCCCTCAGCGAAGAGAGCGGCGGAGATAGTTTCCCCACAGGACAGAAGCAGATCGACATTAGCTCCCTGTGCCTTGGGATTGGTCTCACGCATCAGCTGAAGAAGGGTATCAGTGGCATACGGATCGCCGATGCGCCCCATAGCGGAAACGACAACCACAGGTGAAAATCCCGTTTCCAGCGCCTCCCAGACCCGCTGCATGGCTTCCCGCCTCAGGTCGGCCGCCGCCAGTGAACTCCCGCCAAACTTCTGGACAACAATTCTCACATTCTCACCTCGCCTAGATGGCGCCTAGTTTTTGGGCCAGTTCGGCGATCTGTACTGCGTTCAGAGCCGCACCCTTGCGCACCTGATCCCCAACAACCCAGAGGTTGAGACCGTGCTCGACTGTGCGATCCCGGCGGATCCTGCCCACATAAACCTCATCCCTGCCGGCCACCCAGAGCGGCATAGGATACTGCTGCTGACCGGGGTCGTCAATCACCACTACACCTGGCGCATCCTTAAGCAGCTCGCGGCATTCATCCGGGGAAAGCTCCTGATCAGTCTCTATGTTGATGTTTTCGCTGTGGCAGCGCATCACCGGGATGCGGATGGTGGTCGGCGAAACCTTCAGGCTGGGATCCCGGAACAGTTTGCGCGTTTCGTTCACCATCTTCCATTCTTCCTTAGTGTAGTCGTCCTCAGCGAACTCGTCAATCTGCGGTATCACGTTGAAAGCTATGGGATAGTGCCGCGGTGCGCTGGCCACAGGCAGGATTTGGGCTTCCATTTCGCGGCCTGCCACATAATCCTCAGTCTGCCTGCGCAGCTCGTCCATTGCCCGGCCGCCCGCGCCAGATACGGCCTGATACGTGGAAACGACCACACGCTTAATCCCCGCCCGGTCGTAAATTGGTTTGAGTGCCAGGACCATGATGATCGTTGAACAGTTCGGATTGGCAATGAGGCCTTTGTGCTTGAGCACCTCTTGCCCGTTTACCTCAGGCACGACCAGCGGTACATCATCGCGCATGCGGAAGGCGCTGGTGTTGTCGATAACCAGAGCGCCGGCAGCTACGGCGATATCGGCCCATTCCCGGCTGACCTGCCCACCGGCGCAGAAAAAGGCGACATCCACCCCCTGAAATGCTTCAGGGGATGCTTCCTGCACAGCATACTCCTTTCCTCCAACCAGGACCCTCTTCCCTGCGGACCGGGCAGAGGACATCAGCGTCAGGTTGGCGATCGGGAACTCCCGCTCAACTAAGATATCAAGGAGCTCCTGTCCAACCATGCCAGTTGCGCCGAGGATCGCCACATTCAACTTCTTCATCGCTATCTCTCCCCATCATTTGACTTCTCTCAGTTTCCTTTCGATCAAAACGGGCTGAATCTGTTTGCCCTGTAAAGCATATTCCACGGTGGGAACAATTAGATCCATATCTGCCACCAAGGACCTGGGTTTCTCCAAGGGGTTATCCTGGCCAAACGGCACAAAAAACACCCTCGGAGTGTTGAGCAGTACTCCCAGGTTCTTGGCGTTCAAGCCAAGCGCATCGTTGGTGGAGATGGCCAAAACCAGAGGCCTGCCGTTGCGCAGCTGCGCCTTGGCGGCCATGAGTACAGCCGTATCGGTTATGGAATTGGCCAGCTTGGCACAGGTGTTCCCCGTGCAGGGGGCGATCACCAGCGCATCGAGGAGAGCCTGCGGGCCTAAAGGTTCCGCTTCCACGATGGTCGTGATAACCGGTCTCCCGGTCAGCTGGGCAAAATGAGCGACGATCTCCTCTCCCCGGCCAAAACGGCTGTCTGTCTCCGCAGCCGCAGGCGAGGCCAGGGGGTAGACTTCAGCACCCGCTTTCTTGAGTTTCTCCACCTGCGGCCAGATTTCCTGGTAGGTGCAGTGGCTCCCGGTGATGGCAAAGCCGATTTTCTTACCGCTCAGATCCATGGTCGTCCTCTCCTAACAGATTCTCGAGCAGGCGAGGAACGGTCTTGACCAGGATTGACGCGGCCGTTTTGGGAGCGACCTTACCGGGCAGCGAGAGTGCATGGATGGCCTTAAGCCTCAGCTGCGCGGCAGCGTTGAAATCGGTGCCGCCGGGGCCCGAAGCCAGATCTACGATCACTGCGGTGCCGGGCAGAAGGCGCAGATAGGAACGGGGCAAAACCATTGCCGGTATAGTGTTGAAAATCAGGTCGAACGTGTACTGCCTGGCAAGGGTGGCAAGCGGCAGGGGTTCGCACCCTGCAGCAAAGGCGGCGGCCAGATCCTTTTCCGAACGGGCGCACACCGTCACCCGCGCACCCAAGGCCAAAAGCCTTGCAGCCAGGGCTCTTCCGCAGCGGCCGTATCCCAGCACCAGGCAGCGAGAGTTGTGGATGGTTATGGCGGTGTTTTCCATGGCTACCTGGATAGCCCCTTCCGCTGTGGGGACGGCGTTTAAGATGGCTATCTCATCCAATTCGGCCAGTTCTACCAGGCGAACGCTGTATTGGGTGGCTAGGCCCCGGATGATCGGCCGGGCCACACCGATGAGCAGAGGCGTTCCGCTTGGCAGCAGAGGGATCACTTCAGTGAGGTCGATCAGAAGATCACTGTCAGCCATATGCGCCGCGACCCGCCCAGCCGCATCCGTACTGCTCATGGGTGCCAATACGGCTTTTGTTCCCTGTACTGCCGCCTTGGGATCCCGCAGATGAAGTGCCTTTTTCAGCCGTTCATCTGGCGGAAAGCCCACCAAGCGAAGATCTGCCCCTAGTTCAAGCAAGGCTGCAGCCAGCTCCACCTCCCGCTGGTCGCAGCCCAGCATGCTCACTGGCGCGCCCGCAAGCTGACCCGCCATGGCAAGCCCTCCTCACCGAAACTCACTGTACTATATGTCGGTGAAGAGAATGTGTTCTAGTCCGATAACCAACCCCTGGACGTCATGGACTCTGCGGATGGCCAGGAGCACTCCTGGCATAAAGCTTTCCCGGCTGTTGGAATCGTGGCGGATAGTCAGCGTCTGCCCCGGCAGCCCCAGGATCACTTCTTGATGGGCGACCAATCCGGGCAGCCTCACGCTGTGAATTGGTATTTCCTTTTTATTTACCTCTTCCATAAGCATTCGTGTGCGCAGTGCTGTCCCTGAGGGAGCATCCAACTTTTGAGCATGGTGCAGTTCGATGATCTCTGCCTGGTCAAAAAAGCGAGCTGCTTCCCTGGCAAACCTCATCATCAAGACGGCCCCAATCGCGAAATTCGGGGCAATGATGGCCTTCCAGTTCTCCCTCAAAGCTCGGGCTTCCCACTCTTTGAGTTCATGGGTTTTCAACCCGGTTGTACCGATCACCATGGGTACACCGTTTGATATGCAGGTTTGCATGGAGTTCTGCAGCGCAAGAGGTGTGGTGAAGTCAACCACTACGTCCGGCCTGGTGTCTGCCAGGGCTTGGGCCAGGTCAGCATACATCACCAACCCTGACTGCTCCCGGCCGGACGGATCTACTCCGCCCACCAGCTTAAGGTCTGGAGCGCTGCTTACCGCTCTGCACACTTCCTGCCCCATTTTGCCATTGGCGCCGTTCACTAGTACGCGCATTGATCTGCCCTCCTTAGTAGCATGCCTGTACATTCGCTAAGGTCTACATCCTTTCCTGCAGACGCATAAGACCTCTACCTCCAGCGCTGCACAGCAAGAAGGCCGCCTTGCGGCGGCCTTTACCTACTTGAGTCAGTTCTTGCTTCCTCCGTGCGTCTCCACGTCTTTGGCTCCGTACTGCCTGAGGATGGAACTGGCGTCGTTAGCCTTGTCATCACTTGTCTCAATTACGGCTAGAACGCCTCCCTGCTTCAAGTTCTCCTCATATTGGCGCCCTTTATCCTCGGGAATCCCCAGGTCGATCAGGCCTCCGGCAACACCTCCGGTGACGGCTCCCGACAGCGCTCCGGCCAAAGGCCCGGCTGCCACTATCGGCCCAATTCCCGGTATGGCCAGAGCTCCTACTCCCGCCAAGAGGCCGGCTACCCCTCCAAGGGCACCGCCCCAGGTGGTTCCTTCTGCGATGGAGTCAGTGCCAAACTCACCACCCGTCTCCATGTCGCCCTTACCCTTGCCGGACTGGTTCTCCTTGGCCACAATGGAGATCTCATTATCTTTGAACCCTTTATTTCTCAGTGCTTTTACCGCTTTCTCGGCCGTGGAAATGTCACCGAAGACTCCAATGACTGTTGACAATAACAAACCCCCTTTTCCTTGTCTTGGCTCTAGCTTACCCAAAAAAAGGGGGCTTATTCCACGGCCGTCCTTCCTGAATTTTCTTCATCACCGCTGTGTGATCCTCCGCGGTACTCAGGTCCACTATGATCAGGTCACGCCCGATTTTCTTGATGCCCCGCCAAGGAACCACAATCAGTTTCGGACGGAACCAGCGGCTGCCGTAGGGAATGATGATCGACTGCACCTCACCGGTGCGCAGATCGATGATCAAGTCTGTGTGATCGATGGCTCCCAGCCGGATCCCTTCGTCGATGCAGATGATCTCCTTACCAGCGAGCTCCGAGTAACGCATAGCATCACCCCGCCTCAGCTTATGTATGCCGGAGGTGTGCTAGAACCTCAAGGTCCAGGAAAGCCTCAGCTGATGCGGCTGCCCGAAGCCTGCCGGAAGGTTGCCCCCATCGTGTTCGCCGAGCTCAAGCTGGAAGTGCCGGTCTGCCCTTCCCCAGCGCGCCCGGAGGTAGAAGTAGGTGAAATCCCGGAGAAAATCGCGCTTGACCACGACCCGCCACTGAACGGTTTTATCAAGCTGCAGCTCAAGACGGGCAATTCGGCGCTGGCCATCAGCCCTAAAGCTCAAGCGCCCTTCCTCGATATCCCGGTCAAAACGCAGCACCTGGCTCAGCAGGTCGATCTGCCAGAGAACTCCTTTGGCCTCCCGACGGAGGATCAGGGCTTGGGTTGGCTCCAGGCGCCACTCCACCCTGAAGCTGTCACCAGCGAGCAGGGTGCAGGATAGGCGGTTGTACTCCCGGCTTCGCTCCCAGTTGACCTGCCTGCGCATGTGTAAACCCATCTCCAGTGAACCCAGGGGCGCGGCAAGCTCCAGTTCCCAGCCCACCCGGTTGGGCGTGTACCTGTTGCTCTTGGCGAGGAGGCTCTCAAAACCGGGCTCGATGCTCTGCCAGCTGAGACTGGCCCGCGCCTTTTCTCCATCCCTTTTCAGCTCGAGCACTGCACCGCGGGACACCTCCCCTGCTTTCCAGATCAAGCCCCAGGCCGCAGCGGCCTCCCATCCTCGGAAGGCACCGGAAGCCTGAAGGATGCGGGCGGCTCCCACCGCCTCTGGGTTTGCATAGTGGAGGCTGAGCCCACGCAGCGCAAGGGGCCCCACCGTGAGCATGCTCTCAGAAAAAGCGGCATTGGCGGCATCGCCCCCCCGCAGGGGAACCTGCCGCAGCAGGCCCAGGCTGAACTGCTCACTCTCCACAGCAGCGAAGGTCGTCTCCGGAGTGTGCTGATTTTTCCCGATCATGCGGAAGAGATCGGAAGAAGAATAGTGATCTACGCCCTGCCCGGTACGCAGCCGGAAAGGCCCTTCGGAACGAGTCTCCAGCCGCCAGCGCGGCGTGAGATGCAGAGGCTTCTCCGAACCTTGCTGCCACTGCAGTCCCAGGAGCAGATCCGCATCTGCTAGCTGCCGATCAAGGAAGAAGTACCAGGTCTGGGCATACCCGTCAGGCCCCAAAGACCCAGTGACTTCGCCGCCGAAGGCAGCCCCGCAGGCTGAACTGGCAACCAAGACAAAAAGGACACAAAAAAACCCGCGCATCTTCAGAGAACACCCTCCCTTGGACAGCTCCCTGGGCGCGGAGTAAAGATATTGTAACACGAACCGCTATTTTTTCCAAGCGTACCCTTCCCGGTCAGTCAGCCCCTGCTGCCTGGCGAAGTTCTCCCGGTTCTTGCGGACATACGCCTGATAGAGCTCTTCGGGCCCGATGCTTGCCTTGAGGCACATGCTCACAAAGAAATGCAGCACATCCACGATCTCCTCTAGAAGGCGTTCTCGATCCACTTCCTTTGGGTCTTTCCACCACTTGAAGTTGACCTCAGAAAGAATCTCCGAGAGTTCGGATATTATGGCCAGTACCTCTTTCTGGATCCACTCCTCCTGGCTGAATTTGAGATCCCTGTGCTCTACCACTGCTCGGTCGAAGCTCTCCTGCAGGCGGAAGATCTCCCTCAACATATCTTCTTGCATGGTACGTCCTCCTTCACTAGGTGGCTGGGTCCGACCGCAGCCCAGCTCCAACGCTGGGGATCGTAGATCTCCTTCGCCAGCTCCACCACTTGACCGTAATTTACACTGTCGATCAGGTTGAGAACCGCTTCAGGCGCGATAGGGCCGCCTTCGTAGATTTCACCCTTCGCCAGGCGCGTCATGCGGGTGCTGGTGCTCTCCAGGGCGAGGATCATCCCGCTGCGCAGCTGCTGTTTGGAGCGCTCCACCATCTCAGCCGTGATCAGGCTGGGCACATCTTTGAAAAGGCCCAGGAGCACGTCCCAAACCCTACTCCAGTTCTCGGGGCAGAACCCTGCGTAGATGCCCGATAGACCTATATCGCTGTAGAGGCCCGTGAAGGAATAGGTGCTGTAGACCAGCCCTAGATCCTCCCTCAGTCTCTGGAAGAGCAGAGAACTCACGCCGCCGCCGACGATGGCATCAAGCACCTGGAGGGGGTATCTGCGCTTGTCCCCTCGGGCGATGGAAGGCGCGCCCAGGCAGAGGTGGATCTGCTCGATCTCCTTGTTCTCAAACCGCGATCTGCCCGCTGCAGAACTGGGCTCGTCCCCAGGCAGCCTGCCGCCCCGCGGCAGGGTGGAGAATGCCGGTCCCAGTGCCTCCACCACCTCATGGTGGTGGATGTTTCCTGCGCAGGCGATGATCAGCTTGTCAGCAGTGTAGTGCCTGGCCACATATGCCTTGAGGCGCTCCGGGGTGAACTCCTGGATGGTATCCTCTGATCCGAGGATGCTCTTTCCCAGAGGATGACCGGGCCAGAGCACGTCGGAGAACAGATCGTGAACCAAGTCCTCGGGCGAGTCTTCGTACATGCGCAGCTCCTCAAGGATCACGTTCTTTTCTTTTTCCACATCCTCCGGAAGAAAGAGGGAGTTGAGCAGCATATCCTGGAGCAGGGCAGCAGCAGTCGCAAAGTGCTCGTCCAGCACCTTAAAGTAGTAGCAGGTCTGCTCCTTGTCCGTAAAAGCGTTGAGCTGTCCTCCGCGCTGATCCATGATCTCGGCTATGTCCCGGGCGGAATAGCTCTTGGTCCCTTTGAACATCATGTGCTCGATGAAATGGGACATGCCCCATTCGTCCGGCATTTCCTGCCGGCTTCCCACCTCAAACCAAGCCCCTAAGGTGACGGAGCGCACATGGGGCAGGCGCTCCGTGATTATCCTAACGCCATTTGGCAGTACTGTCTTTTGGTACATCGGCAACCTCCACGGTGCTGACAGTCCGAGCCAGCACGTGCTGTTCTTTCCACTGAAAACAGCGGTACGAATATGATACCATAGTTTCAGTATCTCAGAAAGGGGGACGCCCATGAACCGAGGTGCTGTCGTAGCCCTTCTATCATTCCTATTTTACTTCACAACCATCTTGGGGGGAGAGGCGCCGCAGCCCGTGGAAACGCTGGTCCCCCCGGCCGAGCAGGCCAGCTATGAGGTTCTGGGACAGGCAGCCCAGATCGCGCTGGATGCGGTAACGGTGCGCAGTGCTCCTTCTGCCCAAGCAGAGGCCTTGGGTGTGATCAAAAAAGACACCCCCCGGGTGCTCATCTTGGACAAACAGGATGGGTGGTATAGGATCCGTCCAAGCTCGGGCCCGACCGGCTGGGTGCCCGAACACGCCGTGGCCATCACTCACACTGCTCCGAAGCTCCTGGACCAGATCGTCTTGGGCTTCTATGAGCCCGGCGGCGCGGCCTATGAGACGCTGCTCGAACATTCGGACAAGCTGACCGCGGTGGCGCCCCTGGGCTGGTCCCTGGACAGCTACGGAGGGCTCAATGCCGGTTTCGATCCCCAGGAGATGGGCCGCAGCCTTTACTTCGCCGGCAACCAGGAACTGCTCACCTTTGCCCATGTGCAGCTCAACCACAATCCAGCTCCCATGCTCCAAAGCCCTGCTCTTCAGCGGAACGCGATCAGCCGCTTGGGCCAGATCGTTGAAGAATGGGGCGTAAATGGCCTGATCCTTCACCTGGCCTATACTCCCTCCGCCGAGCAGGCGGAGCTCTTCGCCTTTGCCGCGGCCCTGCGTCAGGAACTGGCGGCAAGAGGCGGGCGTCTGCTCCTCAGCCTGCCCTTCAAAGATGGTCTGGACTACGGTGCAGCAGCACAAGCCGGGGATTATCTTGTGCTGCGCAGCGCTCCTGAACTGACCGAACCCGGACCCTCTGCCGCCCAGCCTGAGCTGGACCGGATGCTGGCCGAGGTCACACAGGCTGTGCAGGCAGGCAAGATCATCCTGGCCCTGCCCACCTCAGGCCTTGATTGGCCGCGCGCAGGCCAGGCGCGGGTGCTCAGCCATGCTGAGGTGATGGAACTTGCCGCTGCCCAGGGGGCCAAGATCCGCTGGGACTCCGCTTCCCTGACTCCCTATTTCCAATACGGAAACGGCAGAGAAGTGTGGTTTGAAAACCGCTACAGCCTCAAGCAGAAACTGGAACTTGTGTCCAAGTACAAACTCGCCGGTACGGCCCTTGTCAACCTGGGGCAGGAGGATCCGGCCGTGTGGGAAAGCGCAGCGGCTCTGCTCAGAAGCTGATCAATCCGACAACAGCTCGCTCACAGTCACGCACTGGAAGCCCCTTGCTGAGAGGTGATCGAGGATCACAGGCAGGGCTTCCAGGGTCGGCTGTGTGGGGTGCATGAGGATCAACACTCCGTTGCCCAGCCCGCTGAGCACACGGTCGATGATCTTCGTGGGAGCCGGACGCTGCCAGTCCACCGTGTCAACTGTCCAGAGCACGGTTTTATAACCGAGCTCGGCTGCGAGTGCTACCGTTTCCTGGGTGAAGTCTCCTGCTGGCGGAGCAAAGGCCTGGGGCTTCTGACCCGTTGCCTCCAGGATCAGGTCTTCCCCTTCTTGGATCAACCGCACGACTTCCTCCCGGCCCATCTTGCTGGCTTCAGCGTGCCAGCCGCCGTGATTGCCGATCTCGTGGCCCGCAGAGGAGATGGCCCGCGCCAGTTCGGGAGCCTTCTTTGCCCAACGCCCAGTGAGAAACCAGGTGGCCGTCACATCGGCCTGCTCCAGTGCCTCCAGCAGGCCTGGGATGTACTCGTCTCCCCAATCCACGTTGAACATAAGGGCAACCCGCGGCTCGCTGGTGGGCCCGCGATAATACGGCCGAAAATGGGCTCCCGTGATGGAAGGCAGCACAACCACGGTTGCCAGCTGCACCGCCGAACGGGCGGGTGCGGCCAGCAGGGCCGCCACCGTGTTCTGGATGTCCACGATCTGCCCCACCACCTCTGGCGTCAATTCGCCAGTCTGCCAGTTCCAGCTGGCATTGCTCGCCTCTACATAATAGCTCTCTGCGAGTCCGGCCACCACGTCGTAGAGTTCCGATTCCAGCAGCCCTTCCACCAGCTGGCCTTCCAGGGTCACACCGGGTTTTACCCCATAAAGAGCCCTCTGGGCCGCCTCATAAACGGCAGGTGCCAGCAGAACCAGAGCAGCGCAGAGAAGCGCACCCCCAGCGAGGAGCAGGGCGCGTTTGGTGATGATCATACCTAACTGCCTCCTTTACCCGGATGCTGCGTTCCTGCGTTGTCGATGTAGTAATCTCCTTTGTGGAGGAGTTCGGAAACAGGTACGATCGCGTAGCCCCTGCTGAGCAGGTCGGGGATGAGACGGCGAATAGCCCCAGGGGTGCCTGGGGCTGCGTTGTGGAACAGGACTATGGAGCCAGGTTTGACCTGGCTCATGACGCGCTCGTAGATCTGATCGCTGGAAAGGTTCTTCCAGTCGAGGGAGTCAACGGACCACTGGATAGTGTGATACCCCAGAGATGAGGCTGTGGAGATGACCTTGTTGTCGTATTCGCCGAACGGCGGCCGGAAAAGAGTCGTTTTCTGCCCGGTGAGATCTTCGATCAGGTACTCGTTTTTCTGAAGCTCATAGGCGATGCCCTGCTCATTGAGGGTGGTCATGTGGGGATGGGAATAGCTGTGGTTGCCAAGTTCATGCCCCGCAGCAGAGATCTTCAGCACATAGTCTGGGTACTTATCCACCCAGTATCCGGCCAGGAAAAACGTGGTTTTGATCCCGTTTTCCTTGAGTATGTCCAGGATATCATCGGTCAGATCAGCACCCCAGGTAGCATCGAAAGAAAAGGCCACCTTTTGCTCGGAGGTTTTCACGCTGTAAATGGGCACCAGGCGTCCCCTGGAGAGCACAGTTGTGATCAGCGGTGCCCTCACTTGAGGAATCATGCTGAAAAAAGCCAGCAGCAGAACCACGAGAAGGTACCACCGTCTGACCCTGATCACATAAACACGCATGACATCACCTCTAGGGCATTCTATTCACCTAGAGGGTGAAGTTATGATTTCCGATCCGCTTGATCACCTGTTTGGTCGCCCAGTAGTCGGGAGCCGCTGTTTTGTAAGGGTTGTAGAAGAAAAGTGCACCGCCAGTCGGGTCTTCGCCTGCCAACGCCCTCCGCACCGCATCCATGCTGGATGCATCACTCTTGCTGGACAGAGTCCCCTGCTCCACGGGAGTAAACTGGCCTGGTTGATGAAGCACTTCCCACACCGAGTTCGGGAACCTGCTGGAGCGCACCCGGTTCAAGATCACTGCCGCAACCGCCACCTTGCCCTCAAAAGGCTCGGAGCCAGCTTCGGCATGGACAACCCGGGCCAAAAGGTCCAATTCTTCAGAGGTGACAACCACCTTCGTGCCGTCCGACAGCACAAGGTAAGTATCTTCCTTAGTTGGAAGCCGCAGCCGTGTACCCACCTGGAGTTTGGTCGGATCTTTGATCTTGTTCAAGGCCGCCAGCTCCTGCCAGGAAATGCCATTGGCCACAGCAATGTCCCAGAGTGTATCGCCAGGCTGGACCACGTAAACGGGGCCTGAATCCGCTTGCACCAGGCAGCTTGTGAGCACCAGGCCCAACAGAATAACAGTCAAACCGCGCATTATCGTTCTCCTTGCAGGTTGTTGTCAGTAACACTATTCCACACCAAAGGTGTCTTTCCTTCAACGCCCCAGCTGATCAAGAAAATGCAGGAAGCGGCTGCGCTCAATCAAGGTGGAAAAGGAAACCTTCTCCGAGAGCAGGTTTAGCCCGATCAGCAGGGCCGTCAACACTGCTTTCGGAATCAGCGGCAAGCCTCGAGCCGCCTGCCAGCCCAAAGCGGCCCCTAAGGTATTGGAGCCCGTATCCCCCATCATGGCTTTCCGCCGAAGATCCCAGGGCAGGTAGCCGGCCACCGCCCAGGAAAGCATCTTGAGGCTCCCAGAATCAGCACCCGTTAAGTTCAGAGGCAGACCCAGGAGAAGGAAGGCCTTGGCTGCCCGTCCCGGCCTGAGATCCAGCAGGTTGAGGAAGTTAGCCGAAAGGGCGACCAGCCCTGCGTCGATGATCAGGTCCAACCAGCCTATGCTCACAGGTGCAGCAGCAATCAACGCCGCTGCGCCGCCGCCTACAGCCTTGAGGATCCCCGTTGAGAACCGCCCAGAGAGGAGATGACCGCGCCAGCCCTTCTCTTTTTGGCTGCCGCAGGCGTCATCCACTGAACCGAGCGCTGCATAGACCAGAAGTAGAACCGCACCTGTAAGGCTTTTCGCATCTAGAGGCCAGCGCAGGACGCTGACAAACACCGCCGGCAGGATGAAGGCATAGCCCAAGCCGGCAGGCACCAGCTCTCCCCTGTAGTTCTTCACCCGATGGTGATGGTAGAGGGGAAGCATCGCGGGTACCAGCAGGTAGGAGAAAACCGCGACCCCAATACCCCAGATCAGCGGTGCCACCCCCTCCGCCAACACCCTCTCAAGCCCAGCAGAACGTGGAGAAGCTGCCGACTGCGGTGGCAGATCCCCCGAAGGCCCCGCCCGTACGCCCGGTGCCTCATGGGAAGCGGGACTTCCACAACGGTGAAACCGTGATGGAGAGCCCCCACGGTCAAGCTGACTTCTGCGCCAAACCCCTCGGCGAACCCACCCAGCCGCTCCAGCACTTCTGCCAAGACTGCCCGCTGTCCCGAAAGGGGACTGGTGACAGCACAGCCGGTAAGGAGTTTAACCCCACAAACAGCCACTCGGCGGACCAGCCCAAAGCCCATCCTGCCCCCCGGCGCCTGATCGCCTGTGAAGCGTGCGACAGCCATGTGCGCCTCGCCCGTCAGCACTGGCGCCAAGAGTTCGGCGCCATAACTGGCAGTGACACCCAAGTCGGCATCAAGCAGCAGGTATACATCGGCCTGCGCGGCGGAAAGCCCCGCATTGAGCGCGGCGCCTTTGCCCTGGTTAACGGGCAGCTCCACCAGGCGGATGCGGCCCGGAACCCTGCTCCGGCACTCCTCCACTGCCGCCTTAGTGCCATCAACGGACCCATCGTCAACAACCACGATCTCGTCCACTGTTTGAAGGGCGCTGGCAGCCTGCAGGGTCTCAGCGATCCAATACTCCTCGTTGAAGGCGGGGATCAGAGCGGCGACTCTCATGGAAAGAGTCCCTCGGCGCCAGGCTGCAGACCGTAACGCCCCTGGACACCGGCGGAAAGAGCCAGCAGAAAGGCGATCTCGCCTACACTGGTGTCGATGCTGTCCACCTGGAGGCTGGGCGGCAGCTCGGACAAGGGCGGCTTAAGATCTTTGGCCCAAACGAAGCTCAGCCTAGCGCCGGCTGCAGATAGCGCAGCGATAGCTTCCCGCTCAGCACTGGACAGCACTTCACTGCTGAGAGGAAAAACCACGCTGAGCCCTGCTGGAAAGGCCAGCTGACCCAAATCCTCCAGCCGCGCAACTTCCACCTGAGCGCCAGCGCGCTGCAGCAGCGAACTCAGAAATACGTCTCCATCGCCCACCAACAGCACCGTTCGTCCCGTCAACCGGTCCCGGGCGATGCTTTCCTTGAGCTTCAGCCAAGCTTCGGCAGAGAAGTCCAGGTCGGCCTGGAGAGCCGCCAGCCTGGCGCTGCTTTCGTGAAAGCGCTCCTCAAGCTCAGCGATGAGCAGCGCCTGCTCTTCAACCAAGGTGTGATCGGAAAACACCGCGCCTCCGATGAGCATACCCAAAACCAAGCTGAAGAATACGGCGATCAGTGAGGCTACGTGGTAGCGAAATCCCGGGTGCACTTCAGAGCCACCCCGCGATCAAACGGAGCTGCAGCCAAAAAAGGCGCAGATAATGGCGCCAGGGTGAGGCAAGGCCCATGAAGAGCAGGATCGGTATGAGCGCCGCCAGTACCAGCGGCAGCGCGCCGTAGGCTGTTTTGGGGCGGTACAGCTCGCTGAGTTTCTTGGCATCGAGGAGGATGGGTCCGATCTTCAGCCTGGTAAGGAAAGTGGAGGCCATACCAGGGCGCCCCTTTTCCAAGAAGTCGATCATGTTAGAGTGGGAGCCCACCAGGACGATGAGTTCAGCGCCGTTTTCGTGTACCAGGAGCAGAGCCAGATCTTCGCTGGTGCCCGGTGCCGGAACTGAATCGAACTCCACCCCCAACTCCATCAGGCGCTCTCCCCCGGGGCAGCGGCCGTCCACATAGGCGTGGGCGATGAGCTGGGCTCCGGAGAGCAGGGCGGCGTCACTCACACTGTCCATATCCCCAACGATGATGTGCGGCTGGTAGCCGGCCTGCAGAAGGGCGTCAGCCCCGCCGTCCACCCCAACGAGCACCGGTTCGGCTTCTTGGATAAAGGGCCCAAGCACCTGCAGGTCTTCACGGTAGCCAACGCCCCTGACCACAACAACCGCTGTCTTCCCAGCACACGGGACTCGCAGCGGTGGAAATTGAAGGCGACCCAGGATGACATCCTTCTCCCGGGCGGCATGCTCCAAGGTGTTGCTCACAAACCTCGTCAGTTCATCTGCCAGGTTGAGCTGGGCAAACTTTTCACGCATGGCGACGGTATGCCCGGTCACCACGTTGCCCACGGCAATCACCTGCCCGTTTTTCAGCACTTTTCGCCCCTCTATCTCCACGAGATCCCCATCCTGCAGCAGGGTGAAAATCTCTTCTCCAACGCAATCCAAGAGCGGAACCCCGTTCTCGTACAAAAGGCGCGGGCCGAGGTTGGGAAAGCGGCAGGTCAAGGAGGGATGGGCGTTGATCACCGCCGCCGCACCTGCCTCGACCAGTCCAGCCGCACCCACAGCATCCAAGTTCTCGTGGGCGATCACGGCTATTTCCTGAGGCTGCAGTCTCGCGGCCAGCTCCTTGGTACGTCTGCCCAACCTGACTCTTCCCCGCATGCCCCCACCTCCCCAATAAAAAAGAGACGGCCGTTCCCGCCTCTAGTATGCTCTTCTACCAGCATCTTTAGCCCCGCAGCTGCGCTGCTAGACGCACTAGGTGCACCATCCTGCTGATAAACTCAGAGTTGGTAGGTTTGCCCCTGTTTGGCGATATGTTGGGAAAGATTTCGTAGAGCTGATCGAGATTCCCCTTTTCCCAGGCTGCTTCCAGGGCATAGCGCATATCGCGCTCTACTTGGGCTCCGCTCACGGCAAAGCGCTGGCCGATGGCCGGGTAGAGGTGGCGCGTCACCGCTTGGAGCCACTCGGGATGCTGAACAGCCAGCCAGATACCTTCGATCAGGTAGCGGTAACCCTTGTAATTCGGAGGCAGACCCATGCGCTCAAAGTACCCGGCGCAGATCTCTTGAACCTGCCTCAGGCTCAGATCGAGGGCCGGAGCTTGAGCCGCAGGCTGCAGGAGCTGCCTGATGCGTTTTTCCAGGATGACCAGATCCAATGGGCGCAGGAGGAAATAATCGGCACCCAGCTCGGCAGCGCGAGCCAGGAGACGCTCACCGGGAGGAGTCTGTGACACCATGATGACCTTGGTCTGCGCTGATGACCACAGCCGCCTGATCTGCTGCAGGACTGCCAACCCTCCCCAAGGAGGACAATCCAAGTCGAGCAGGACAATCCTCGGCTGATCAATGGCCCCGATCGCCTCAGGATCCTCCAGGGAGCCCGCACCCTCGTAGGCGAAATCGTCCAACCTGCTGAAGTAGGTCGTGACCTCACTGCGGAAGGCCTCATCAGGGTCCACCTGTAAAACGCGTATCACGCCCTATCCCCCCTCGTACCCGACCCGGCCGGCCAGAAGGAAGGTCTTGGTGATCGGCGAATAATGGAAATTCTTGTCCAGGCGGAAACCCTTGATCTGCCCAGTGGAGGACATGTGCAGGCGCGGGCCTGAGCAGTGAAGCTTCTCATTGCCGATCAGGATGGCGTTGTCGTTGTGGGGACTGATGGGCAAATCTTGGGCGATGTATTCCAGAACCCGCCGTTCTACTTCGGCCAGGTCTACTTCTGGTTTCCGGGTAAACTCCACCACGAATCCCCGGCGGACATCGCTGTGGATGGTGGGCGGCTCTATGCCCATCTGCTCCAAGACGATACTCGTCAGGTCTTCGGCGCTGTGCGCCATCTTGCGGTAGACCAGAGACTCGTATGCCTCTTCCGCTATCTCTGCCGGAAAGGGACCGAAAAGGGTGGGGATGGTCACCACCACTTCTTCCCCGATGCCGATGAGCACTTCCGCGTTCACGTTGAGCAGAGGATAGAGCAGTTCGAAGTGTTCCACCACGACGCGCCGCCCGGCGGAAATGGCCATCTTCACAGCATCTGCCAGCTCCCAGAGGGGGGTAAACGCCATTTCGAAGCGGACATCAAGGTGGTAGGTGTGGGTGCGGAAGTAGTGGGCTTGGGCATCCTCCAGCACAGGCAGGGGACGGACGTTCACCCCGTCATCATCATTCGTGAGGACCAAGCCAGGAAACATGCCCCGGATGATCAGCGACTTCCCCGCACCGGCATCACCGATCACCCCGATAAGCAGGGCTTCGGCGTTGAGGTAGCGCTGGGCGATGAGCTGGCCCAAGTGCATGAGGCGCTGACGTCCCCGTGGAGCGTAGTAAGCCGCGCGCACCAGCGTGGTGTAGTACATCTTACAACACCGCCTCGGCGTGCCGCGCCACATGGCAGTTGATATTAACCGCCACTGGCAGCCCGGCAATGTGGGTTGGGAATACTTCCACAAACAGAGCCAAGGCCGTTTGGGTCCCGCCAAACCCCTGGGGCCCAACTCCGGTCTTGTTGACCAGCTCGAGCAGTTCCGATTCCAGCTGCGCTATGTGCGGTTTGGGATGCTTCGAACCGATCGGGCGCAGCACCGCTTTCTTGGCCAGCAGGGCGGCCTTTTCCATGGTCCCGCCAATTCCCACACCGATGATGATCGGCGGACAGGGGTTGCCCCCTGCTTCGCTCACGGCCTTCACCACGAAGTCTTTGATCCCCTGCACCCCATCGGCCGGCTTGAGCATCTTCAAGGCTGACATGTTCTCGCTGCCGAACCCTTTGGGTGCCACGATCAGGCGGAGGCCATCGCCTGCCACCAGGGAGACGTGGAGCACTGCTGGAGTATTGTCCTTGGTGTTCACCCTTTGAAGAGGATCCTCCACGACGCTCATGCGGAAATACCCTTCCTGATAGGCCTGGCGCACCCCTTCATCCACCGCATCGCTGAGCAGCCCGCCTTCGATGTGCACATCCTGGCCAAGTTCGGCAAACACCACGACCATGCCCGTGTCCTGACAGAGGGGCATCTTTTTCTCCCGCGCGATCTGCGCGTTCTGCAGGATCACATCGAGCACATCACGCCCGAGAGGCGATTCTTCCTTTTGCTCGGCTTTAACTAGAGCTTGGTAGACATCCATGGGGAGGTTGCAGTTGGCGTCCAGGCAGAGCTCCTTAACCCGGGCGACAATCTCCTCATACTTGATAGCCCTCACCACTCATCCCCTACCTTGCCTTGCTTTTCAGTAAAGCCACCAATCTGTTCATCTCATTCGTGCAGATGGACAGGCCTTCATCCACTCCCATGCCGGGCTTGGACAGAATCTGCGCCGGCCTGGTCGCAACAGCCAGGTGAACTGTTATCTGCGCGGAGCGCTCGGTCTCGTTGCAGGTTCCGCCGAGATAGGGGACCACGCCGTGCTCGTGGCAGTACAGCACTGCTTCCACACTGTTGTTGATTCCTCCCAGATCGGGGGCTTTGATCTGGATCATATGCCCCGCTCTTGCCTGAACGAAGTCCTTGATATCCTCCAGGGTGTTGCACCACTCATCGGCCACAAACTGTACTGGGATCTTCTGCTCATCGACGTAGGCGCACAGTTCGGCCATGACCCCCATCTGCTCTTCCTTGCCGCCACAGTCAACAGGCCCTTCGATGGCCAGCCTGTGCGGCGCCACCAGCTCGGCCAGCTGCTTGGCGTATTCCCCGATCGCTTCGATATCGTTGTTGAACGCTTCACCGATGGTGCCGTAAACATCGACGTGGAAATCGGGCAGGTAGTCCTCGTACACCTTGAGTTCCTGTACCCTCTGCTTCAGCCAAGCCAGATAATTCCTGAGGTGCTCGCCCTGCTTCCCCAGCTTGTTGACATTGTTAAACAGGCCGTGGGGCAGCACATCCACATGTTTGATGATCATGCGGTCAGCGTTGAGCCTGCGGTCATCGCCGCTTTGGGCAAAAATCTTCACCGGCTCAGGGATCAGCTCCAAGCCGTACTCATCTACCACGACCTCAGCCATAGTCACATGCCTGCTCTTTGCCACGGCATCGAGGATCGCCTGGGTTACTCCGTAGCGGATGGCCGTGTGCAGCGGCTTGCCGTCGCCGTTCCGCAGCCCATCTATCTCTTCGGCCAGTTCTCGAAAAGAAGTGAGTTCTCGGCCGAGCAGTCTCGGCACAACATACGCCTCTATCTGGGGGATGTAACTATCAGCAAGGAAAAGGGGATCCCGTCCGCCCGCGCCTGAGTACTGGACCGCGGCGCAGTCCCCATAGGCTACCTGGCCGTCTTCCAGGACCAGCTGGACAGAAACACTCTCCCCAGCCTGGCGGATCTTGACGAAGCCAGGAGTGACGGGCACGCCGTCATACGTAAACCCGTTTTCCGAGTAGTTGCCGCGGCGGATGGCCCGCTGGTCGTCGAAGTAGAACCCGGTAAGTCCCTTGGACAGTACAACGTCTTTGATCATTGTGAAAGCACTCCTTCTGATCCTCAATAAGTGAGATCGAACAATGGCGCATGCTGTTGAGCGCCGTAAACATCAGTTTCACCCAGGTCACCTGAGGCCCGCGGCCGCACGATGGTGATCTTCACCGCGTGGGCTGGAGCGAAGTGGATGATGCCCAATACCTGGTTCACATCGATCTTGTACAGCGCGGCGATCTTTTCCTTGGTGATGCTGTGCCTTACCTGCTCGTAGGTCTCAGCATCGGGAAACATCAAGTCGAAAGTCAGCTCATAGGGGCCCGCGTTTTTGCTGCGGATCACCGAGGCGACATCTCTCACGTAGCGCATGCTCAACCCTCCCTGATCTCCATGGTGAATAACGCCGCTGGGTCATCCACCTCAAGCAGATGGTAGATGCTGAAAGTGTACACGGCCCCTGCGGAGATATCCGAGGGGGAATAGGGGAAGGCGAGGTTGCCAGCGGTCGATTTGCGCCCCGGATACCCGTAGTGGAGCAGGGTCGAACGGAAAAAGCCGCAGACCGCATCGGCAACTTCCTGGGTGGGAGCAACGGCCTCTATCACCAGGCCCAGCTCATGGGCGGGCTGGGGATGGGGTTCGAGATCGGCCATCACTCCGTTTTTGCCGTAACAGTGGACGTGAACCTGGTAATCCCCCAGGTCGCGGAAGTTGTCGGCCACCCGCTCTTTCACCGCGGCGATGACATCGTCGATCTGGCCTATCATGATCGGGTCGCGCACTCCAGCGATGCTGATCGTGCGGTAGCCGATGGGGCGGGCCCCCTCCAACTTGAGGAAGTACTTCTCCGTGGGGACGAAGCGCGTTCCCGACACCTTCACCCTGCCGCCTTCGAGTTCTTCAAAGGTGCACTGTCTCAGATCCAGGGTGCCTCCCGGTCCAGGAAGCCAATAGGGATCGCTTTTCTCATAGAGGGTATGGGCCGCAACCGACAGTTTGGTACACCTGCGCTGGGGATTCAGGGCTTCGAGCACGAAGCAGTCGTCGTACAGGTAACCAAACAGGCAGTCACTGCCGCTTCCTGGGCTGGCAGCGATGGCTGCACATTCCAGGATCTTCCCCATGTGCAGGGCCAGCGCCAGATCACAGCCCTTCAGAACAGGCAGTGCCGCGAAAGCCGTTGGATCGTACGCGCGCCCGGCTATGATGATCTGAGCGCCTTCCTTCAGAGCCTGAACAATTGGCTCCAACCCCATCTGGGCCACGATGTGCGAACTCGTTTGGATCTGTTCTTCAGTCAGGTCTGCCACGGGGCCCAGAGGCTGGATCCGGCCTCGGCGCAGCTCTTGAACAAGCAAATCCCGGTCGATGTCGCTGTAGATTACCGCCAGCTTTGCTGCCGCCTGCAGATCCGCAAGGACCTCATTTACTATGGCAACGGTCCAATCTACGTGCGGCCTGGCACCCGAACCGCCGGCGGTGCCGATGATCAACGGGATGCCCCGCTTTAAGGCGGCGTCGACCAAGAAGTGTAGGTCCCTCTTGACGGCCGCGCGCTGCGTGAAGCACTTGCCCGCCCCGAGGTAATAGGGTCCCGGATCGGTCGAACCGGCATCGACGGCGATGACGTGCGGATCCCGTGCGAGGCCCGCCTCAAAAGAGGATAGGGGAAAGCCGTAACCCAAAATCGCTGTTGGCGATAGAACTCTCAGCTCGCTCAACTCTCATCTCTCCTTAACGCGGACGTCCAACCAGCCTACCGTGACTGACAGCATAAATGTCGTCCACAACCATTTGAAAACTGGGGGGCCTCCGCTCCGCCCTGCCCCTTTCTTCTAGCTTGGCGCGGTGGAAGTTCTGAATGTCTTTCGGGAAGGGCAGATTGCCCCACTGCAGGAATCGAACGGCTCCTTCGTTGTCCCGGGCCGGCATGGTCCTGCCCAAGTTGAAGGTGCTTGGTGCAAAGGGAACATCGATCACCCCAGCAGCAAAGGCTCTTACGGCTCCAAGAGCCCAGTCACCCTCTCCCAATTCCAGGGTCTTGTTGAGGATGGCACGGGTCTCCTGGAGGATGATCTCCCGTTCTTCTGCCAGAGCCGGGCTTTCAGGCAGAGCCTGATCCTGAAGCATGTTCAGCACCTGTTTCGTGGTGCGGATCGCTTGGGCATTGGCTTCCTTGGTGGGGATCCCCAAGGCCTCATGTGTGGTCTTGACAATAACCTTGGTGGCCTTGCCCAAAGCCGCCGCGGTGCTGCCCAGTGCGATGACGGCGTAGGCCTTGGCTTCGTCTTTGGGAAAGCCGCCCATCCACTGATGGAACACGGTGGTGAGCTCCACATCCTCGATGCCCTCAGCGCGCAGGTATTCCTCAGCCAGGCTCGTGAGGGTCTGGAGGGCCGCCACATCCTGCACCAGATTCCCGCACTGCCCATAGCCCAGGGTGATGTTCTTAACCCCCTGTTTGGCCGCGAGGATCCCTTCAATAACAGCCACACTGTGGGAGATGCACGGTGCCACCAGAGTACCGGTGAGCGGTCCAAAGGGTTCCCGGTTGATGGTGATGCCCTGCTCTTCATAGAAGCCTACCAAACGGTCCACATACTGCCAGTACCGGAGGCTGTCTCCCAAAGGCACCCGTTTGGCATAGGGGATGTTGTAAGAAATACCGCCCCCCTCAAAGGCAGTAAAGCCGGCGGCCAGAGTGATCTCAGCCAGCAGGCGGGCATCGGGGGTACCGTGGCGCACCTGGACCGGCCTGGAAACGCCTTCCACAATCCGTCTGCAGCCGGCGACGCCGTGGTTCACGGCGGGAAAACCGTTAAGCAGAGACCTGCCCTCTCTCACGCTTTCCAGCAAGGCCTTCTCGGCTTCCTCATAGCGATTCTGCCGGGTATAGGAGTCAATGGTTGTCGGCAGGAGGTCTGTTTCGCCTTCATCCTGCAGATAGAGGAGCAGCTGCAGGTGGCTGTTTAAGTCTGCCACTCCGGCGCGGGGTTGGGCCAGCGTCTTCCCCTCCGCCTTGGCCTGAAGCAGGCGCTTGGCGAAGTTCAGTTCAGCCGGCAGCTTCCTGTGAAACTCCAGGGCTTCATCAAGATCCACTTCCCGGCCCGTTGGCCAACTGGCCAAAACCTGTGCCCTTTCCTCTTTCAGTTCATTCCAATCCAGCTTATCGTGTGTGAGCCCCTCACTCACCTGCTGTTCCCTCCTTGCCCAGCGTGTAACTTTTCAACGAATTGGTCAGGATATCATAGGCAGCCTCAGGCGCTTCTTGGGCCAGAAGGCCCATGGCAGCCAATATGTAATCGCCATCCAGGAAGAACTGTGGGTTCTCAGGCCGCAGTTCTAAAGGAGCCTCCGCCTGTCGACCGGCACCGCTGAGCGCCGTCAGGGGTTCGGTACTCTTGACCAGCACTCCGCCAGTTCCGATCACCGTCGTTACATTGGAGAGGTCCTTACCTTCCTGCATCCAAAGGAGGCCCGCGGGAGTGTAAAGCTCGGAAAGGCGGCCCACATGCCTGCTCACTGCATGGAGCACAGCCAGGCGGGCCAGTACTCGATCAAAGCGGGCTTCTTCTTCATCCTCCGGCAGCAGCTCCGGCTGCCCGTGCAGCAGCTCAGCTCTGCGCCGCACCGCTTCTTCCGTACAGTCCATCTCCTGGGCGACAGCCTGCACGCTCACTGCCTCCAGGAGGGAGAGCACGCTCACCCGAACACCCAGATCTCCTTCCACAGTCCTTTTGGCAAAAGGTTCGGGGAGACCCCGCACCACTACTCCGGCACGGGTGGGCAGCCCCTCCCCCAAAGAGTGCACGTCGGTCGTGGCGCCGCCCACATCTACTATGAGCAGATCGCCCCACCCCCGGCGAGTCGGTGTGCCTTCACTGAGGAGCTGGCCGGCTCGGAGCACCGCCGCGGGAGTGGGCATAAAGATCCCGTCAATCAAGCGGCTGGCCCTATCGAGGCCTTTGGCTTGGATGATCTTTTCCATGAAGACCTTGCGGATCACTTCACGGGCCGGGTCCACCTGCAGCTTGCCAATCTGGGGCATCACATTGGGTGCGATGTAAGTATCGAATCCTTGGGGAAAGCAGGCAGCTGCTTCTGCAGACACGGAGCGGTTGCCAGCAATGACAACAGGCACCGGATCAGGCAGACTCGCCAGCACCCGGGCATTGTGCAGAATGTTGGTACTGTTGCCTCCGTCCGTTCCGCCCGCGAGCAAAATGATGTCCGGCCGCAGAGCAGCGATCTCCTCGCGATCCGATTCAGTCAGCTGGAAAGAATAGGTGTTGAGAACCCGTGCTCCGGCCCCGAGAGCAGCAAGCTTCGCCGCCTTGGCTGTCAAGTCCTGAACAAGGCCGATGGCCACCATGCGCAGGCCGCCGGCAGCACTGGAGCAGGCCAGCTTGCGTGCCTGCCGCAGCTGTTCCTCGGTCAGGCCCAGGCCCTGAAGAGCCGTCCGCAGTCCGATACTGACATCCTCGATGGTTGTCGGCGCGCTGGCCCTGGCCAGAATGCGCCCTTCGTCGATGTCCACCGCCGTTACCTTGGTAAAGGTACTGCCGATGTCAACTAAGACCGACGTCTGCCTCATCAAAAAACCTCCCAACTACAAGCCGAGGTCTTTCCGCAGAGTGGGAATGAAATCCTCTGGCAGTGTACTGGGAGGATACACCCGATCGAACCCCAGCTGCTTAAACTTGGCCTCCACTTCCGACCACTCCTGGTTGCCCACTACCAAATAACCGCCTATATACATAAGGATGTCGCCGATACCCGCTTCGATCAGGGCTTCGCGCAGGCCTCGAGCATCGATCTCCGCGTGGCCGTAGAGGGACGAGACTAAGATCGCATCTGCATTCGTCTCTAGAGCGGCTTCCACAAACTCCTTTTGCGAAACCAGCACTCCTAAGTTTACCACATGAAACCCTGCTTCGGTAAGGGCGATCTCCAGGATTTTGTTGCCTACAGCGTGCACATCAGCTCCGATAACGCCCAAGACAACCGTCTTTGACTCCATTCGTCTCTCTCCCCATGAACTTTACCTAAAGTTAAACCTTCCTGGCAGTTTCTTCTCTATGCACAGAAAAAAACCTCCCGCGAAGAAGCCTGTTTCGCGGGATTTTGTGCCCCTACGCCCAGTCCTGCCTCATATACCATCCATTCGGCAAAACTAGCGTAGCCTCTCGTGGGATTATTCACAAATACATGGGTTACCACGCCAACAAGCATGCCGTTCTGCACGATCGGGCTGCCGGACATCCCCTGGATGATACCGCCGGTCTCTCTCAGCAGCCTCTCGTCGGTAACCTCTACCACCAAGCCCTTTTCCCCGGGTTTGGTCTGGTTGACCACCTTGACGATCTCCACGCTGAACCGTTCGATCCTGGTGCTCTGTACAACGGTGTACATCTCCGCAGGCCCGGCCCGCACTTGATGGGCGAAAGCTACCGGGATCGGCCGCGAAAATGAGCTGCGGGCCAGGGACCCCACCAACTGGCCGTAGATGCCCAGGCTGCTGTTGGAATCGATGATGCCCAAAATGTCCTGCTCGCCATGGAAGAAACCGACTTTTTCGCCCGGAGCCCCCCTGCTGCCGTAGCGGATCGAATCTATGGATGCTTCAACGATCATGCCCTCTTTTATGTGTACGGGCCGCCCAAGGCTGTCCGTTATGGTATGCCCCAGAGCTCCAAAACGGCCGGTTTCGGGATGGTAAAAACTCAGGGTGCCAACCCCGGCCGCGGGGTCTTCCAACAGGATGCCCAGTAGATACTGGTAAGAACTCTGCCCGAAGAGGTTGGCCTGCCGCGTCCGGGCTGGTTCCACGGCGATGTTGAGGATGCTGTCGCCCCGCTTGACCTCCAGGTTCAGGAGCCGCTTTTCCGCAGCCAGTGCGTTGATCAGCTGGCTGACCAGTTCCGGGCGGCGGGTGGGGTGACCTTCTATCGAAAGGAGGATATCCCCCGGTTTTAGTCCCGCTTCCTTTGCTGGGCTGCGCTCCCGGCCGTCCAAGTCAATTACGGCACCCAGGTCACTGATGACCAGCCCTTCTGAACTGAGCAGCACTCCGATAGACTGACCACCGGGGAACACTTCCACCAAAGGAACAACGTCCACAACCAGCTGGCCTACGGGCAGCCAGCCGAACAGGCTGACTCGGTAAACGGTGCTTCCCAGGTTTTCCGTGTTGAAGAACCCCGTTACTTCCGCCCCGTCTTGATCTTGGATGCGGAAGGGGGCCCTGACCTCCACGGGAAGCTCCATCCCAGGAAACACTTTGAGCTCCTGCGGAATACCGATCGCAGAGACCCAGTAGGGCATGGCGCAGAGCACTACGGTCAACGCCAGCACCAGAGTCAAAAAACCTCTGAGCAAGACTCTTCTCACAAAGCCACCTACCCCCTTCTTGCCGTCCATGGGAGTAGGTTGCCCGGTGCGAAATCGTCGTATTGAAGGAACTAGCTGCCAAGCTCCAGCTTTCCGGCAGCCGCTTCCGTCCTGCGCAGCAGCTCTCGCGCGTGCTCGCTGGCCACCTGCTCATCTGCACTGCCGCCCAGCATGCGGGTGAGCTCCAGCACCCGTTCTTCCGGAGCCAGCAGAGCCGCTCGCACCGCTGTGCGTCCTTCCTGTGTAAACTTCTGCACAGAGTAGTGGTGGGTGCCGAAGCTGGCAACCACCGGAAGGTGAGTTACGCACAGCACCTGACGGACCTCACCTAGGGCCCGAAGCTTCTCGCCCAACTTGACCGCAGTCCGCCCTCCGATTCCGGCATCTACCTCATCGAAGACCACAGTCGGGATCTGCTCCGCCCTGGCCAATATGGCTTTGAGCGCCAACAGAACGCGGGACAGCTCGCCCCCAGAAGCCACCTTGGCAAGAGGCTTCAGCTCCTCTCCCACATTTGCCGCGAGCATGAATTCCACGCGCTCCCGGCCGCCTAACACAGGATGGTCACCCGGCTGGGGAAGAAACTGCACCCTGAACCTTGTGCCGTCCATGGCAAGATCGCTCAGTTCAACCCCGATCTGTTCCTCCAGCCGCTGCGCCAGGTCAAGGCGGTTGCGGCTGAGCTGTTCAGCGAGGCCCAGCCACTGTTGGGCGAGGCGCTGGCACTCCTCATCTAGGCCTGCTGCCCGCACTTCTGCCTGCTGGAGAGCGGTCAGTTCCGCCTCAACCCGTTCTCGGTAGCCGATGATCTCCTCCACCGTGTTCCCGTACTTCCTCTTCAGCCTGTCCAGCAGCTCCAGCCTTTCCTCAACCTCGTTGAGCCTCCCTGGATCGGCGGGCAGGTTCTCCAGGTGATCCCTCAGGTCGCGGTACAGCTCCTGAAGGTTGATCACAAGTTCTGCATAGCGCTGGCTCAAGGGCTCCAGGGGCGCATCCAAGGCGGCCGCCCGGTCAAGTTCCGCTTCCACCAGCGAGAGAAGGCTGAGCACCGGCTCCCCATCGCCGCAGGACTCACCAAGCATAGTCACTGCGTACTGCACGGCTTGGCGGATGCGATCCAGGTTGGCCAGGCGTGAGCGTTCCTGTTCGAGCTGTTCATCTTCGCCGATCTGTAAGTCGGCGGCTGTGATCTCTTCGATCTGATAGGCCAGGAGATCCAAGCGCCTGATCCGCTCCCGCTCGTCACTCTGCAGGCGCCGCTGTTCAGCGCGGAGCGCGAGCCAGCGGTTGGCGAGCTCATCGGCCCGTTCCAGAAGCTGCGGATGGGCGCTCCCGCCGTAGCTGTCCAGCAGCTGGACATGGTTTTCCGGTTTGAGCAGGCTCTGGCTGTCATGCTGGCCGACAATATCAACCAGGCAGGCGCCCAAGGCGCTCAACTGGTTCACTGCGGCCAGCCGCCCGTTGATCCAGCAACGGCTACGCCCGCTGCTGTTGATTTCCCGTGTGATGATCAGCTCCTCCTCGGACAGACCCCATTCATCAAGGAGAGCTGAAGCAGCGGGAGTGGGGGTAAAACTGCCCGAGATTAAGGCTCGCTCGGCCCCGGTACGGATCACCTCTGTAGACGCCCTGGCACCCAAGAGCAGGCTGAGCGCATCGATGATGATGGATTTTCCGGCCCCTGTTTCGCCGCTCAAGACGCTGAAGCCAGAATAGAAAGATAATTCCAAATCCTCGATCAAGGCGAAATCACGAATTTGGAGCTCCCTGAGCATGCACTCACCTCTCCATCAGCTCTTGGATGCGGGTTAAGACGGCTCCGGCTGGTCCCTCAGGCCTCTGCGGCTTTTCTGCGGGATCATGGGTGAGAACCAAGATGCTGTCATCTCCGGCGATGCTGCCCAGCATCTCGGGCCATTCCATTTCATCGATGATGGCAGCAACAGCGTGCGCTCCGCCGGGATAGGTCTTGATCATGATCAGCGGGCCGCTGAAGTCCACACTGCGCACGTAGTCTTTGAAGATGCGCTTGGCACGCCCCACAAGATCCCCCATGGTTACTGTCGTTGGCAGCGAATACTTGTAACCGCCCATGCCGTCGGGGACTTTGCTGAGGCCCAGCTCTTTGATGTCCCGGGAGACCGTGGCTTGGGTCACGCTGAACCCATGCGCCTGCAGGAGCTCCATCAAAGCCTCCTGGGTCTCCACATTGTACTCCCGCACCAGTTCCAGCAATTTGCTTTGGCGCTTATGTTTCACGGATCCCACCCCCCATCTGAGGCATTTTCAGTCTGCTGTGCAGCACTTGGAAGAACCCCCTATCACCCAGCCGGACAAACAGCGCCCTCTGCTCAGCGCGCTTGATTGTAACAGTGTCGCCTGTCATCAAGGGGAACCCATCATACCCATCGATGGTCAGCATGACCGCTTCGCTAGCCCGGTTGAGGCGGATCTGCACCTCTACTTCCGGCCGGATGACCACGGAACGGCCGGACAGGGAATGGGGGCAGATGGGCGTTATGCAGATCGATTCCAAAAGGGGCTCAACTATCGGGCCACCTGCGGCCAAGGAATAGGCAGTGGAACCGGTGGGAGTCGCTACGATCACCCCATCGCCCACATAGTCGGTGACATGCTGCCCAGCGGCAAAGATGCTGAACTCAATGATCCGGGCGAAGGTGCCCCTGGTCACCACGAAGTCGTTAAGGGCAATATGCCTCGCTATTTCCTGGCCATCGCGCTGGACGGCGGCAGAAATGAGCATCCTTTCCTCGATGGAGTAATCCCCCGTCAAGAGACGGTCCAGGGCAGGCAGCAGTCCGTCGGTTTCGACTTCGGTAAGAAAGCCCAGATGGCCCACGTTCACACCGAAGACCGGTACCTTCACGCAGCTGGCCAGCCTGGCAGTGTTGAGCAGAGTACCATCTCCTCCGAGGACGATAACGAGATCGAGTTGGGCCAGGCTGTCCTGTTCGGGCTTCAGGATCAAGTGATGCTCCACACCCCGCTCGTCCAGGGCATCGGCCAGCTTCCTGCTCAGGTCCATGGCCACGGGTTTTCCGGTATGTGGTATGATCCCGATTCTCATCAGTCCCCATCCTTTCGCTGACCCGCGCCCCACGCGTCCCGGATGACCTGCGAGACCAACTCGGCAGCGTCGCGCACCGCCTCCCCTAAGCGGAAATGGGCCAGAAACTCCAGGTTACCCTTCATGCCGCTGATCGGAGAGGCAGCAAAGCCCAATAGCCCCAGATCGCTGCCCTGCAGTTCATGCACGAGGGGAGGAAGGTAAGTCAGGTGGACGCGGTAGTCCCGAATCACCCCATGCTTGCTCAGTCCCACACCCCCGGTCTCAAACTGCGGCTTGATCAAGGCGATCAGATCGCTTCCCGGTTTGAGCAGGGCCTTAACGTGTGGAAAGACTTTGGTCAAGGAGATAAAAGAAACGTCAACTGTCGCTGCCTCGGCGAGGGAAGGAAGTCCCTCTGCGGTTAACAGCCTGATATCCGTATCCTCCAGAACAAGCACACGGGGGTCACTGCGCAGTTCGGCGGCCAGCTGGCCGTGTCCCACATCGACGGCATAGACTTTCGCGGCACCTGCCTGCAGCAGGCAGCTGGTAAATCCGCCAGTAGATGCGCCTACATCCAGGACGGTCTTTCCGGTCACCTGCACGTCAAACACCTGCAGCGCCTTCTCCAGTTTCAACCCAGCCCGGCTCGGATAGGGCAGAGACCCGCCGACGATCTCGATTGAGGCATGGGCTGAAACCTGCGCACTCGGCTTAACTGTCTTCATCCCGTCCACCAGGACTTGTCCGCCTGTGATCAGCTCTTTGGCCCGCTGCCGCGACGGTGCCAGTTTCAGCTCTACAAGGAGTTGATCTAAACGCGGCATCCGGAATCCCCGCTCACCACATGAAGCCTTGGCCCATCAGCCGCCCGGCGCAGTGCTTCAGCTACCTGCGGGGCCGTCAAGCCATACTCTTCATGGATCCTCTCGATGGAACCATGGGGGATGAACCTATCGGGATAGCCCAAACGGACCATCCTGGACAGCAGCGTGCTGTCGCCGATTTCCAGCAGCATTTCGGCGATACTACTGCCGAACCCGCCGGAAAGAGCGTGATCCTCCAGGGTTACGACGGATCTTTTGCCGTCCACGGCTGCCCGTATGAACTCCCCGGGAAGGGGCTTTAAGCTGCGCATGTTGATCACTGAGAAGCTGAGGTCCGGTTCCAAGCTGCTGGCCGCTTCCAAGGCCACATCCACCATGGGCCCAAAGGTGAATACCACACCGTCACGCCCGGATTTCACTTCCAGTGGTGGAACCGGCCGCCCTGCGCTGAAGGCTTCGCAGGGTGCGGTGTTCTTCGCCTCAGCCCTTGGATAGCGGATCACAACGGGCCCGTCCTGCTCCAAAGCCCAGGCAAGCATGGCTGTTAGTTCGCTTCCGTCCCGGGGGGCCAAGATCGTCAGGCGAGGTACGGCCCGGAGGAAACTGATGTCAAAGATACCCTGATGCGTTGCTCCGTCATCGCCCACAGCGCCAGCGCGATCAACAGCGATGACCACAGGCAGCCCCTGCAGGGCCACATCGTGGATCACCTGGTCGTAGCCCCTCTGCAGGAAGGTGGAATAAACAGCCACCACAGGCCGAAGACCTTCTTTGGCCATACCAGCGGCCACGGTTACGGCATGCTGCTCAGCGATGCCCACATCAAAGAAGCGATCGGGAAAAGCCTCGGCAAACGGCCCGAGCCCTGTCCCGTCCCGCATGGCAGCGGTGATGGCTACGATACGGTTGTCCCTTTCCGCCAGCCTAACCAGTGACCGGCCGAAGACATCGCTGAAGGAGAGTCCACCGTTATTCACAGCTCTAGCGGGGCCCACCCCGTGATAACGCTCCGGCCTTCGCTCAGCCTGGGCGTGCCCTCTGCCTTTCTGGGTATGAACATGGATAAGTACCGGCCCCCGCCTGCGGATGCCGGCTCTGATCGCCCTCTGCAGTTCGGCGATGTTGTGCCCATCAAAGGGGCCTAAATAGGCAAAGCCAAGTTCCTCGAAGAACTGGCCGGGCAGCATGTGTTTCAGGGTCATCTTGATCTTGTGGGCCAGTTTGGCCGCGGGAGGACCTACAAGGGGGATGGAGCGCAGGAAAGAAGCCAGGCCCTCTCTTGCCTGGTAGAGCAGACTGTCCGAGCGGATCCTGCCTAGATAGTCACTGAGGGCGCCCACGTTATTGGTTATGGACATCTCGTTGTCGTTGAGGATGACCAGAATGTTCTTTCCGAGGGAACCGATGTGGTTCAGGCCCTCAAAGGCCATGCCGCCGGTCAGCGCCCCGTCGCCTATCACCGCAACCACATTGTAGTCTTCTCCGCGCAGATCGCGGGCAATAGCCATCCCTGCCGCAGCCGATATGGAAGTCGAGCTGTGGCCGACTCCAAAGTGGTCATACTCGCTCTCTGACGGCAGCGGGAAGCCAGAAAGCCCGCCCCACTGCCGCAGGGTGTGGAAGCGGTCCTGGCGGCCGGTGATCAGCTTGTGGGCATAGCACTGATGGCCCACATCCCAGATGATCCTGTCCCGGGGGGCCGCGAGAACCGAATGGAGAGCCAAAGTTAGCTCCACTACCCCCAGATTGGCACCGAGATGTCCCCCGTTGTTTTCCACGGTGGAGATGATGCGATCCCTGATCTCCTGGGCGAGCCGCTCAAGGCTGGGCAGATCCAGCTTTTTGATGTCTTCTGGGGACTTGATTTGTGGCAGCAGCTTGTCGCACATGGTTCCTACCTCTTTTTGCTTTTCACCTTCCAGGGCTGCAGTTTGGGCCCAACCTTCTCCAGATAGTACAGCATCTTTCCTGTGAGCAGTAGGATGTTTGTGGATTTGGAGATAGCCATACTCTTCCCCATCGCCTTTCCGCCCACGGTTACGGCGGCGATCAGCGCTACCATCAACGTGTTGGCCAGCGCTTCGCTGAGCCGCGGCGTGGAACCGCGCAGCTGCAGCAGGACGGCCACCCCCAACGCGCCGCTGAGCGTACCAACCACATCGCCCACCAGGTCGTTGCAGAAAGTGGAGACGCCGTCAGCATGACGCACCAGCCAGATCGCCTGCTTCGCGCCTGGAATGCGTTTCGACGCCATGGCATGGAGGGGTGCTTCTTCTCCGGCGGCGGCGGCAACACCGAGAATATCAAACAAAACACCGATAAGAATAATAAAAAGTAGTAACACCAAGCTCGCCGTCACCGGCATGAACGCTAGAGCGCTGTTACTACCCAAGTTGAGGACTGTGGAAACGAGAAACGTGGTTAGAGTAAGAGTAACTACCGCCCTCCATCGGCTATGCATTACTCACCGCAAACCTCTCTCTTATGTATACTGAGGTGAATGGCAGTGAACTGAGTAAAGATTGTGGCTTAGGTCCAGCAGGTTTTCCCAAAGATCCTCCAGTCCGTCGCCGCAACTGGCGGTTTCCCCTTTCCGATCTTTTCGCTTGTCACCAAAGCAGAGGCTGGATTGCCACTTAGACCACACCGTAATCCCCAGCTCACCTTCTCCCTGGAGAAACAGTCTAGGAGTTTTCCTCGACGCCCCCCTACTTCCTAGTCTCTTTTGCAGTGATGGTTTCAAGGGCTTTCCGCTTCCGTGCGGACGATCACGTTCCCTGGCCTCGGGAACCCGACCGGCAAACCCTATCCCCCGTACGCCACTCAAGACAGGCTACGCTGCACCCAACACTGATGTACGAATAAGCTCTAAAGGCGTATCGCGTGCAGGTTCAATCCCAAGCCGTAGAAACGCGGAATCCTTGTTCCCACGAAAATGGGTCTCCGTGGAAGGAGGGTCAACGCCTGCATGCCCTTGCAGATCGCCCTCCCACCTTAACCCCCAGCAGCAGCCCCCAACGGGGCGTCAGAAGCCGCCACCAAGGACTTCATCGATGTGCCAGCTACGGATTTTTAGGCCCGTGTTCAGAAGTAAGGTCGGCGACTAGAATACTGCGCCATTCACCTCCAGGTTGGTATCATTATATCACACACTATCCTCACGGGGCAAGGGACTGCTCCCTCTGGGCGCAACTGCTAGAAGCTGCGCTGAACTACGAAGCCAGCTAGTTCCCGCAAAAGCTCGGCCCGGTCTGAAAAGGCCTGAAGTGCCTCAAGGCAGTGCCGTACGCATTCCCGGGCCATCTCCCTGGATCTTTCCAGCCCGTAGAGGCGCGGGTAAGTCTGCTTGCCCAGGTACTCATCGCGCCCGGTGCGTTTTCCCAGCTGCTCGGCATCGCCTACTGCATCCAGGATATCGTCTGTGATCTGAAAGGCCAGACCAAACCACTCTGCATAGCGGGTGAGCGCTTCCAGTTCTGCAGCACCAGCCCCGCCCAAGAGCGCCCCACTGCGGAGCGCTGCCCGGAAGAGTGCACCGGTCTTGTGGGTATGGATGTAGCGCAGGGTCTCTTCATCGCATGGCTGGTCGGCACTAAGAATGTCAACGGCCTGACCGCCCAGCAATCCCCGGGAACCCGCTCCCTGAGCAAGCTCGGCCACTATGCGCACGGTCACCTCGGGAGAAACCCCGTACTTGTCCGGCATCCTGGCCAGCTCGGCAAAGGCTTCTGTCAACAGGGCATCGCCAGCGAGAACCGCGATAGCTTCTCCGAAGACTATGTGGTTCGTGGGCTTGCCCCGGCGAAGGTCATCATCGTCAAGGCAGGGCAGATCGTCGTGGATCAAAGAGGAGGCGTGGATCATCTCCACGGCGGCAGCCAGGCCCGCTGCCCTGCTGACATCTCCCCCAACCGCCGCGCAGGCACCCATGACCAGGAGGGCCCGCAGCCGCTTTCCCCCGCCCAGAGTGGAATAGCGCATCGCTTCGTGGAGCACTTCCGGGTAGGCATCAGCCGCCGGCAGGGCTTCCGCCAGAATCAGTTCAACCTTCTCGGCTGCTCGTGACCATTCATCATGGAGAAAGCTCATTCTTCCTCAACCTCCAGAGGCTCAAGGCGGCCTTCCTTGACCATGATCTCGATCTTCGCCTCTGCCTTGTCCAGTTGATCGTGACAGAATCTAGCGAGCTTCACACCCTCCTCAAAGAGAGCCAGCGCTTCGTCTAAAGTGGAATCCCCCTGCTCAAGGAGGCGCACGATCTCCTCCAAGCGTGCCATGGCCTGCTCAAACTTCAGATCTTCAAGCTTCAAGTCGCTCATCGAGAGCTCTCCCTTCTACCCTGCACTGCAGACTCCCTTGATGGAGTGTCACGTTTACGGCAGTGCCGCAAGCGACCTCATCGGCGCGACGCAGAACGCGCCCCTGCTCATCACAGCAGATCGCATAGCCGCGGCCCAAGGTCTTAAGGGGGCTGAGGGCTTCCAGCCTTCCGGCGAAACTGCCGAGCTGGCTGCGGCACAGGGCGAGTCTGTGGGTGCTGTGCAGAGTCATACTGGTGAAGATATCATCCAGCCTTTGGCGCAGCTGGTTTACCCTGAAATCGGCTCTCTGCAGGGCAGAGCTGCTTGTCAGCTGGGTTAGAAAACGCCGTTCGGAACTGACCTTCCTGCGCAAGGCGCGCAGAAGGCGCGTCGAAAGTGAGCTGACCGTGCGCTGGAGGTCTTCCTGCCTGGGGACTACTAGTTCCGCGGCTGCCGAAGGGGTGGGAGCCCTGAGGTCGGCAGCAAAATCGGCGATGGTGAAGTCGGTTTCATGCCCCACAGCCGATACTACTGGGATAGCCGATCGGGCGATGGCCCGGGCGAGCTGCTCGTCGTTGAAGGCAGAGAGTTCCTCGAAAGAGCCGCCTCCCCGGCCGATAATCAGCACATCGCAGTCTGTGGTCTGGGCCAGCGCCAGGGCGCGCCGTAGACTCTCTGGTGCCCCTTCACCCTGCACCAGGGCAGGAAACACCAGGATGTTGATACCTGGATAGCGCCTAGTGAGCACCCGGATAACATCGCGGAGCGCTGCACCTGAAGGCGAAGTGATAACCCCTACCCTTCTGGGCAGCAGAGGCAGGGGCCGCTTTCTGGCTTGGTCAAAGAGCCCCTCCTGCTCGAGTTTGGCTTTGAGCTGCTCGAAGGCGAGGTGAAGATCGCCGATTCCCTTGGGGTACATGGCATCTACGTAGAGCTGGTACTCTCCATTTGGTTCATAGACGCCCACTGACCCAAGGGCGATCACCGTATCCCCGTCCTTGGGCAGAAACCCAAGCCGGCTGTTGCGGCTCCGGAACATGACCGCCTTGATCCGGCAGGAAGAGTCTTTCAAGGAGAAGTACATGTGGCCGGAAGCATGGTGGACGAAGTTGGAGATCTCGCCCTCCACGGCCAGGCTCTGAAAAGCGGGATCTGCCAAGGCAAGGCTGATCCGCTTGGTCAGCTCACTAACGGTGATAGGCTGCACCGCCATCCTCCCTTCCCGGCCGCTAGGCCAGATCAAAAGCGCCTTCTCGCAGGGCGGCGAAAAAGGCTGCTCCATAGGCATTGTCCGTGCTGTAGCGGGGTACTGCGAAGTACAGCTGCCACGAGGGCAACCTGTCCTGAAGCTCTCTGCGGATCAGCAAATTGGCCGCCACTCCCCCGACGAGCAGCAGATCCCGGCAGTCAGTCCTATATTCGGCCCAGCGTATCCACTTCACCAGGGTCCGGGCGATGCTCAAAAGGCAGGATCGGGCACAGACTGAAGGATCAAGCTCCCGTGCCAGTTTCTCCAAAGCGGTGAGGGGACCGGAAAAGCTGACCATGCCGTCCCGGTGAAACGTGGGAATCGGTACTGCTTCCTGGGTGCCGTTTGCGAGCGCTTCCAGCGCCGGGCCTGCAGGAAACGGCAGGCCCAGGAGGACGCCCAGACGGTCAACGACCTGCCCGGCGTGGAGATCCATGGTCCCGCCCCACAGGTCGACCTGGAGGCGATGGGAAAGCTTGTCCCTCTGCACTCGTGTCAGCTCGGTGGTTCCCCCGGAGAGATGGATGGCCAAAAACTCTCCGCCCGTGGGCCCGTTGGCGCTGGCTATACCTCCCCAGATGTGGTTCTCTTGATGTGACAGCCCATAACAGGGGATCCCGAGGAAACTGGCCAAGCTCTGGGCCAGCCCAACCCCGGGCAGAAAGACGGGCATATACGAATCGTCCTGGGGCCGCGGCTGAACGGAGACGCCGATGGCAGCAAGGGCGCGGCCCTCAAGGGCTGGCTTCAGGGCTGCAGAGAGCCTGGGCAAATTCTTCACATGTTGAAATAAAGCTTCTGATTGGCGCAATCCTCGCGAACCAGAAGCTACCTCTAAGACGATGCGTTCATCGGCAAGAATCCTTCCATCTTCTCCCACCAGGCACAGCGAGGTGGTGTAGGCACTGGTGTCGATACCCAGAAAGACTCTCATTCAAAGCCTCCATCCCGGACGACGGTGCCGAGCAGACCGTTGACGAACTTCGGCGACTCTTCATCGCCGAACTCCTTGGCCAGCTCCACTGCCTCGTTGACAGCAACCCGCACCGGGACCTCATCTACAAAAACGATTTCATAGATAGCCAACCGCAGTATACTCCGGTCCACAAAACCAAGGCGGTGTACATGCCAGCCCTTAGACACGGCTGCTATCTGGTTGTCAATGGCACGCTGCTGCTCGGTGACTCCGCGCACCACTCTTTCTACATACTCTCTGTTTTCTTCATCTAGTTCGATATCTGCCAATCTCTGTTCCAGGGCCGTATCCACATCGCTGCTGGCCAAATCTATCTGAAACAGAGTCTGAAAAGCAACCTGGCGCGCCAACCTTCTACTCAAGTGCTATCACCTCAAAAAACGTCCGAAAAACCCGTCCGACCCCTTGGGAGAATCTAACACCGCTCCAAAAAAGACGCCGGCTGCGATACAGAGCACCACAAAAAGGCCTTTGAGCACCCCGTAGGCGATGAATATCCAGCCGACAATAAGGCCGAGCAGTGAACCGAAGACCTTGCCCATGTGGGCACTTAAGACGGCTGCTAACCTTTCCTTCATCGCGCACACCCCCCTAAGCTATCCCGGGGAGCTCGGTGTCGGTCTTTTTGGAAATCCCCACAACCGAAACCTCGATCTCTTGAATCACCACTCCCACTGTCTTCTCGACATACGCCTTCACCGTGGCTTGAATCTCCTCAGAAAGCGCACCCAGGTTGTAATCGGGATAGGCTGTAACCTTCAGATTCACTCTGGGGTTCACCACGTCCGTGAAGGAAGCGCGCACCTGCTCCACGCCGGAGATCTGGCATGCCGCCTCAACGATGAGGCTCTCCACGCAATCAGCACTGATGCGCACGGTGCCAAGTTCGCGGGGGTAAACGATGAACCGCTTAACCTCTACCCTGGCGATGATCACCACTAGATAGGCAGCCAGAAGCAGGAGGATGATCGCCACCAGAGCCCCGTCAAACCCAAAACTGGGCGCAGACAACCACGCCAGGAGGGTCTCACTCCCAAACAGGCTGGCTGTGATCAGCCCTGCGAAGACGACCAGTACCAGAGCACAGATACCCAGGAATACCCGGTCCAGCAGAGTCATGTCACTTCCCCCTAACTGCGGGCGGCTGCTCCTCTTCCCCCTTCTTCTCTTGGGGAAAATGCACGTCCACCACATGCAGGTTGATCTCCATCACATCAAGTCCCGTCATCACTTCGATGGCACGTTTCACATTTTCCTGGATCTGTGCTGCCACTTCTGGAATGCTGTAACCATATTCGATGATCACATACAGGTCGATCACACACTCGTGTGCACCAACATCCACTTTAACGCCCTTGGACAAGCTCCGGTGCCCGAGGATCTCAGCGATTCCGCCGGCGATTCCGCCGCTCATCCCAGCCACGCCGGGTACTTCAGAAGCAGCCAAACCGGCAATGATCCCCACCACTTCATTGGCAATCGTCAGATCACCCAACTCAGTGCGGCGTTCGTTATCAGACATGATCCACACCTCCTTCTCGCTATTATACCAAACAATTCCTTATCGTACAATTTCCGTTTCCCGCAGCCACTGATCGGCCGAATCCGTGCTGTAAAGCCCTGCCCGGAAGCCCGCATGGCGCATGGTCGCCCTGTGGAAGGGGATGGTGGTGGGAAGGCCTTCCAGAATCAGTTCGTCAAGGGCCCGTGCCATGCGCGCGATGGCCTCCTCCCGCGTCGCTCCCCAGACGATCAACTTGCCGAGAAGGGAATCGTAGAAAGGCGGAACGGAGTATCCCTGGAAAACGTGGCTGTCCCAGCGCACGCCAAACCCTCCAGGGACCACAAGCCTGCTGATGGCACCGGGGGCAGGGCGCCACGTGCGCACATCCTCAGCATTGATCCTGCACTCGATGGCATGCCCCACTGGCAACAGATCCCCCTGCTGGTAGCCAAGGGGTTCCCCGGCAGCCAGCCGGATCTGCTCCCTGACCAGGTCCAATCCGTAGACCAGCTCCGTCACGGGGTGTTCTACCTGCAGGCGCGGGTTCACCTCCAAGAAATAGAAATCTCCTGCCTCATCCAGCAGGAACTCCACGGTTCCAGTACCGCAGAAGCCCACAGCTTCAGCCGCCTTCAGGGCAGCGGCAGTAAGGCTAGCCCTCAGAGGCCCGGAGACAGCAGGAGAAGGGCATTCTTCCAGAAGCTTCTGATGCCTGCGCTGGAGCGAACACTCCCTTTCACCGCAGTGCACCAGGCTGCCGAAGCTGTCCCCCAATACCTGCACCTCGATATGGCGGATGGGTCTCAGGTACTTCTCGAGATACACCCCATCAGCCTGAAAGGCGGCCCGCACCTGGGCACGAACCTCATCGAAGCCCCGCAGCAGTTCGCCCTGATCCCTGGCCAGACGCAGGCCGATCCCGCCCCCTCCCAACGTGGCTTTGATCAAGACGGGATAGCCCAATTCCTCTGCGGCTTCAGCCAGCTCGGCATGGCTGGAGACGGCTCCGCGGCCGGGAATAACAGGCACGCCTGCAGTCCGCATAACCTCTTTGGCCCGCACCTTGTCTCCCAGCAGCTCCAGCTGCCGTGCGGGCGGCCCGATGAACAGAAGGTTGTGAGCCCGGCACATTTCGGCGAAAAGGGCATCCTCGCTCAGATAGCCACAGCCCGGATGGACGGCATCGGCGCCGCGGGATAGGGCTGCGGCCAGGATGTTCTGGGGATTGAGATAGCTCAGCTTGGAAGGGGCCGGGCCGATGCAGACCGCTTCGTCCGCGGCCTTCGTATGGAGGGCGCCCCGATCTGCCTCGGAATAGACGGCAACGGTCTCCAAGCCCAGTTCCCGACAGGCACGGATGATGCGCAGGGCTATCTCTCCTCGGTTGGCAACCAAGACCCGCCGCACTGGCGTCACCTACCGCTCCTGTCTCTCGATCAGCATGAGCACTTGACCGTACTCCACGGGTTCACCGTCGGCAGCCAAGATCCTCTTCACTACGCCGCTGACTTCGGCCTCGATTTCGTTCAACACCTTCATGGCCTCGATTATGCAGAGTACCTGCCCGGGCTGCACCTGATCTCCTTCCTGAACAAACGGCGGCGCATCGGGCGCCGGGGCGCGGTAGAAAGTGCCCACCATGGGCGCGGCGATTTCCTCCAAACGGGAGCTTCCCACACCCGGTTCGGCTTGGGGGATCGGGCCCGCCGCCTGTCCGGACTTGCGGATGCGTATGCGCAGATCTCCCTCTTCCAGCTCAAGTTCGGTGATGCCAGTTGAGTTCACCAGGAGGATCAGTTCCTTAATCTGTTGGAAGTCCATAAAGCACCTCGTTTTTCGGTGTGTTATGAAGTTCTGCAATAGAAGGAGGATTCCTCTCTAGGATCGAGTAGGTAGCCGCTAGGTGATCAGCCTAGCGGCTTTCCTCTCACAGAACGGTGCGTACGGGCCACGTACACCGCTCCTGAAGAATCTACCGCCGTTCGTAGAACTGCGACACAATCCCG